>Ga0247820_10000003_pt1 | contig 135773 bp, 116 predicted proteins | sample 13C_Glucose_Day1_2_FD_192480 | JGI IMG/M metagenome (GOLD analysis project Ga0247820, IMG submission 192480) | Soil microbial communities from agricultural site in Penn Yan, New York, United States - 13C_Glucose_Day14 | ecosystem: Environmental > Terrestrial > Soil > Agricultural land...
CGAAAGGGCCGCATAGCGGCCCCAGCAATTTCAACTTTTGTGCGCCAATCCAGGGGCGGTGCAGGCCTCACCTGTTCAGGTCACAAGCCCTCCAGCTCAGCCATCAGGTCACTGAGCCGGTCGACCTTGTCGTCATCCAGCACATTGCCCTGCAGCCCCTGCACATACGCCGCCAGCTCCTCCACCGTGCTGCACTCGAACATCGCCCGCAGCGGCACGTTCAACTGCAACTGCTTCTGCACCCGCGAGGCGATCTGCGTGGCCAGCAGCGAATGCCCGCCCAGCTCGAAGAAGTTGTCGTGCACCCCTACCCGCTCGGCCTTGAGCACATCGGCCCAGATTCCGGCCAGTACCTCTTCCAGCTCGTTGCGCGGCGCCTGGTAGACCTGGCTGTGCTGGCCACCGATGTCGATGGCCGGCAGGGCCTTGCGGTCGAGCTTGCCGTTGGCGTTGTGCGGCAGGCTGTCGAACCAGCCCCAGTGCAGTGGGACCATGTACTCCGGCAACTCGGCACGCAGGCGCTGCTTGAGCTGTTCCAGCAACGCAGCGTCGGCTGCAACGCCCTGATGCGCCACCAGGTAACCCACCAGGTGCTTGCCATTGACGCCCTCCTGCACGCCAACGGCAGCGTCGCGGACTTCCGGCTGTTCGTGCAAGCGGGCTTCGATCTCGCCCAGTTCGATACGGTAGCCGCGGATCTTCACCTGATGGTCGATGCGCCCGACATACTCCAGCACCCCGTCCGGGCGCTGCCGCGCCAGGTCGCCGGTGCGGTACAGGCGTTCACCCGGGGCACCATGAGGATGGGGAATGAACGCCAGTGCCGTACGCACCGGGTCGCCGACATAGCCACGGCCCACGCCGGTGCCGGCCACGCACAGCTCACCTGTCGCACCCAGTGGCACCAGCGCCTGGTCCTCGCCGAACAGGTACAGGCGGTTGTTGTCGGTCGGCGTGCCGATCGGCAGGTAGCTGCCACGGGTCGAGGCGGCATCGACGCGGAAGAACGCCACGTCATCGGAGCACTCCGCCGGGCCGTAGGCGTTGACCAGGCCGATCTGCGGGTAGCGCTGCAGCCACTGCGCCGCCAGCTCCGGTGGCATGGCTTCGCCGGTCGGCAGCATCCAGCGCAGGCCATCGAGGGCCTGGTGGTCGTTGGCCAGCATGCCCTGGATCAGCGACGGCACGCTTTCCAGCACGCTGATGCCGGTGGCCTGCACATGCGCCAACAGGGCCTGCGGGTCATGGGCAATGGCGTTCGGCACGATCTCCACCCTGGCGCCGAACAGTGGCGCGGCAAGGAACTGCCACACCGAAATGTCGAAGCTCTGCGAGGCCGTCTGGGCGATGACGTCCTGCTCGCCAAGCGCCAGGTACGGCACCTTGCTCAGCTGGTTGTTGAGCATGCCGCGCTGTTCGACCATCACCCCCTTCGGCAGGCCGGTGGAGCCTGAGGTGTAGATCACATAGGCGAGGTTGTCCGGCCCGCTGTGAATGCCGGGGTTGTGGCTGGCCACCGGGCTGGCCTGGATATCTTCCCAGACCAGCAACTGCGGCCGCGTCGTCAGCTCCAGCTCATCCAGCAACAGCCGCCCTTGTTCGGCACAGGCCCCGCTGCACACCAGCACGGGTGTACGACTGAGCTGGATGATGCTTTGCAGGCGCGCCGCCGGCAGGCCCGGGTCCAGTGGCAGGTAGCCGGCGCCGGCCTTGAAGCTGCCGACGATCATGCCCAGCAGCGGTAGCCCACGCTCGGCCAGCAGTGCCACCGGCTGGTCCACGTTCACACCCGCCGCGATCAAGGCATGGCCCAGGCGGTTGGCCGCCAGGTTCAACCCGGCGTAGTCGTAGGACGCGTCCAGGCAGCGGGCCACGGTACGTTGCGGATGTGCGGCCACCTGCGCCTCGAACTGCGCAATGTAGCTCTGCTCCAGCGGATAGGCACGTGCGGTACGGTTGCAGTCCTCCAACAGGAAGCGCTGCTCTTCGTCACCCAGCAACGGCAGTGCGCTCATCTCCCCTTCAAAGCCTTGCATCAGCGCCAGCAGCAGGCGCTTGAACTCGGCCAGCAGACGCTCGACGGTCGGGTAGTCGAAGTAGCGCTGGTCGAACGACAGGTGCAGGCCAAGGTCATCGCCCGGGTAGCACACTGCTGTCAGCGGGAAGTTGGTGTGGGTGCGGCCCGAGTCGGAACTGGCATTCAGGTGCTGGGCGTGGTCGAGCACGGCGGTTTCCACCGGCGCGTTCTCGAACACGAACAGGCTGTCGAACAGTGGCTGGCCCTTGGGCAGTTCGCTACATTCCTGGATTGCCACCAGCGGCAGGTATTCGTACTCGCGCAGCTCCATGTTGCGCTCCAAAAGGCCTTGCAACCACTGGCGCACACTGCAGCGCTCACCCGCCACCGGCAATTGCACGCGCAGGGCAACGCTGTTGATGAACAGGCCGACGGTACGCTGCATCTGCGGCATGCTCACCGGGCGCCCGGCCACGGTCACGCCAAAGGCCACGTCGCGGTCGCCACTGTAGCGCGCCAGTACCAGGGCCCAGGCCGCCTGGGCGAAGGTGTTGACGGTGAGCTGGTGGGCCTGGGCCAGCTCGCGCAGGCGCACGCCGTCGCTCACCGCCAGGCGGGTGTAACAGTCGCCGACGATCATGCCGCTACCGGCATGGTCATGGCGCAGCGGGCGGTCGCTGGGGATGGTGGTGGCACGTTCGAAGCCGGCCAGATTGGCCTGCCACCAGGCACGTGCGTCGTCCAGACCCTGGCGTTGCAGCCAACCGATATAGTCGCGATAGCGCGGCGGCACCGGCAATCGGGCCTGCCGGCCTTCGCCCAGGGCCTGGTAGATCTCGAAGAAATCGTTCATCAACAGCGAGCGGCACCAGGCATCGATGAGGATGTGGTGGTTGCTCATCATGAACCAGTAGCGCTCGTCGGCCACACGCACCAGGCGCAGGTGGAATGGCGCCTCGCTGAGCAGGGCGAAACCAGCCTCGCGTTCCTGCTTGTGCAGGGCCTGCAGGCGCTGCTCCTGGGCGTTGTCGTCGAGGCCACGCCAGTCCTGGTAGTCCACCGGTGTGTTGCCCGGCTTGTGGATGATCTGCAGCATCGCCTCGCCGGTGTTCCAGCTGAACGATGCGCGTAGCGCTTCGTGGCGCGCCACTACCGCCTGCCACGCCTGGGCGAAGCGTTCGGGATCGAGCGCGCTGTTGATGCGGTAGCGGTCCTGCATGTAGTAGAGGCCGGTGCCCGGCTCCAGCAGGGTATGCAGCAGCATGCCCTCCTGCATCGGCGTCAGCGGGTAGACGTCCTCGATCTGCGCGGCCGGTACCGGCAGCGCGTCGATCTGCGCCTGGGTCAGGTGCGCCAGCGGGAAGTCCGAGGGCGTGAAACTGCCGTTGCCATCAGCCAGGCAATGCTCGACCAGGGCCAGCAGCTCCTGGCGATAGGCTTCGGCCAGGCTGGCGATGGTTCGCTCGTCGTAGCGCTCGGCACTGAAGGTCCAGCGCAATTGCAGGGCACCGCCATACACCTGGCCATCGACACTCAGCCAGTTGGGCAGCGGTGCATCGAGGTCGTGGGCCAAACCGGCCGGGGCGTCCAGCGGCTGGAACAGCGCCGTGCTGTCGAACTGCTGGTCGAACTGGCCCAGGTAGTTGAAGGTGATGCGTGCCTGCGGCAAAGCCGCCATCTGCTCGCGCCCGGCCGTATCGGCCAGGTAGCGCAGCACGCCGTAACCCAGCCCTTTGTGCGGCACCTGGCGCAGCTGCTCCTTGATGCGCTTGATCGAGCCTGCCCGCGCCGCATCGTCGTCGCCTGGCAACGGACGCAGGCTCAGCGGGTAGGCGTTGGTGAACCAGCCAACGCTGCGGGTCAGGTCCATGTCTTCGAACAGCCCGTCGCGGCCATGGCCTTCAAGCTGTACCAGCACTTCTTCGTCGCCGCTCCAGCGGCACAGGGCACGCGCCAGCGCGGTCAACAACAGGTCGTTGACCTGGGTGTGGTAGGCCGCCGGGGCCTGCTGCAGCAACTGCCGGGTCTGCGCCACATCCAGGCCGATGGCCAAGGTACGGGCGTGGCGGTGCAGGTTGCCGCCCTGCGGGTGATCGCATGGCAGTTCGCGGCGCACACCGCCCAACTGGCCTTGCCACCAGCCCAGTTCGTCGCGCAGCGAATCGCTACCAGCATAGCTGGCCAGGCGTGCGGCCCAGTCGCCCATGGCGTGGGTCTTGGCCGGCAGTGGCTGGCCACGGTACAGCGCCTGCAGGTCTTCCAGAAGCACGCGCCACGACACGCCATCGACCACCAGGTGATGGATCGCCAGTAAAAGGCGCTGGCTGCCCTGTCCGTCATTTACCAGCAAGGCACGCAACAGCGGGCCCTGCTGCAGGTCGAGGCTGCGTTGCAGGTCGGTGTACAGCGCTTGGCAATCGGCGAAGTCGGCGACCGTGGCTGTCCACAGCAATTGGCCGGTGGCAGGCGAAGCATATTCGGCCTGCCAGCGGCCCTGGGCCTGGCTGAAGCGCAGGCGCAGGCTGTCGTGGTGCTGCACCAGGGCGGCCAAGGCTTGCTCCAGCACTCCCTTATCCAGCGGCTTGCGCGCCTCCAGCAGAACAGCCTGGTTCCAGTGCTGCGGCTGTGGCACTTCACTGTCGAAGAACCAGTGCTGAATCGGCGTAAGGCCAGCCTGGCCCTGGCGCTGGCCCTGCTCGATGCTGCTGGCGGCTTCGCTGCGCTGAACGACGGCCGCCAGGGTCTGGATGGTCTGATGCTGGAACAGGTCGCGCGGGGTGAACTGCAAGCCGGCCTGACGGGCACGGCTGACCACCTGGATCGACAGGATCGAGTCGCCGCCCAGTTCGAAGAAGTTGTCCTGCACGCCAACCCGGGCAACGTTTAGCACGTCGCGCCAGATCTGCGCCAGCTGCGCTTCCACCTCGTTGCCAGGCGCCTGGTACTGCTGGCGTGCCTGCTCCAGGTCCGGCAGCGGCAGCGCACGGCGGTCGAGCTTGCCGTTGCCCATCAGTGGCAGGCTGTCGAGCAGCACCAGGTGCGCCGGCACCATGTAGTCCGGCAGGTGCTGGCGGGCATCGGCTTTCACCGCGTCGCGCAGCAGGCCCTGGGCCTCGCTGTCGGCAGCGGCCTGCCTGCACACCAGGTAACCCACCAGTTGCTTGCCGCCCGGCAGGTCGAGGGCCAGCACCACAGCTTCGTCGACATCGGCATGGGCCTGCAGGCGGCTTTCGATTTCGCCCAGTTCAATGCGGAAACCGCGAATCTTCACTTGCTGGTCGGCGCGACCGACGTACTCGACCAGGCCATCGCTGCCCAAGCGCACCAGGTCACCGGTGCGGTACAGGCGCCCGCCTTCGCTGCCGAACGGGTCGGCGACGAAGCGCTCGGCACTGAGGCCGGGGCGGTCGTGGTAACCCTGGGCCAGGCCGGCACCGCCGACATACAGCTCGCCAATACCGCCTTGCGGCAACAGGGCAAGGTCTTCATCGAGAATGTAGGCCGTGCGGCTACCGATGACGCGGCCGATCGGTACACTGCCCAGCTCCGCCGGCAATGTCTGTGGTGCCAGGCAGGCCAGCGGCATGACCACGGTTTCGGTCGGCCCGTAGGCGTTGAAGAACTGCTGCGGCGCGAAGGCCTGGCGGATGCGCTGCAGGTGTTCACCGGTCAGCGCTTCACCACCGGTAATGACCAGGCGCACTGGCAACTGTTCGCCCTGCCCGCCCAGATACTGCGCCAACTGGCTGCCGTAGCTGGGCGTGAAGCCGAGGATGCTCACCTGTTGCTCGCGCACCAGTTGGCAGATGTCTTCGGCGCCCCACTGCCCCTGGGCGCGCAGTACCACCCGGGCACCACACAATAGCGGCACCCACAGGCGCTCGCTGGCGGCATCGAAATTGATCGAATAGAAATGCAGCTCGCAGTCGTCGCTGCGCATGCCGAAGGCGTCGATCACCGCCTGGCAATGCATGGCGAACTCGCCGTGGCTGACTACCACGCCCTTGGGCTTGCCGGTGGAACCGGAGGTGTAGATCAGGTAGGCCTGGTGCTGCGGCAGATTGAGGTTGTCCAGCGGCGCATCGCTGTAGGCTGAAAGGCTGGCACTGTCGTCCTCGAGGCTCCAGCGCGCCACGCCTTCGGGTAGCTGCCCCAGGGTTTGCAGCAGCGCGCGCTGGCTGAGCAGCAGACCGATGCGGCTGTCTTCGATCATGTAGCGCAGGCGGTCGAGCGGGTACTCGGGGTCGAGCGGCACGTAGGCGCCACCGGCCTTGAGGATGGCCAGCAGGCCGACGACCATTTCCAGCGAGCGCTCCAGCGCCAGGCCCACCCGCACCTGCGGGCCGACGCCACGCTCGCGCAGGGCACGGGCCAGGCGGTTGGCCTGCTGGTCGAGTTCGGCATAGGTCATGTGCCGGCCGGCGAAGGTCAACGCGCCAGCGTGTGGCGTGCGCGCAGCCTGGGCGGCGAAGAGGCCGTGCACGGTCTGGTCGAGAGCGAAATCCGGCTCGCCCTGCAACTGACCCGCCAGCATTTTCTGCTCGGCACTGCTCAGCATCGGCAGCTCGCACAGGCGCTGTTGCGGGTTGTCGAGCAGGCCGGCCAGCAGTTGCTGCCAGTGCTCGGCCATGCGTGCGATGCGTGGTTCGTCGAACAGGTCGCGGCTGTAGGTCAGGCAGCAACCCAGGCGGCCGTCGAGGTCGGTCACCTCCAGGTACAGGTCGAACTTGGTGGCGCTGGCGTCGTTGACCAGGTAATCCACCTGCATGCCGGCAAGCTGGCGGCTTTGCTGGAAGGCCCAGCGCTGCACGTTGCACATCACCTGGAACAGCGGGTTGTAGGCGCTGCTGCGCGGTGGCTGCAGGGCTTCCACCAGCTGGTCGAACGGCAGGTCCTGGTGCGACTGGCCTTCGATGGCAACCTGGCGTACCTGCTCCAGCAACTGTACGGCAGTCATCTGGCCGTCCAGCTCGCAACGCAGCACCTGGGTGTTGAGGAACGCGCCTATCAGCCCTTCGCTTTCCGGGCGGATGCGGTTGGCCACCGGCGCGCCAATGCGCAGGTCACGCTGGCCGCTGTAGCGGTGCAGCAAGGCGGCCAGGGTGGCAGTCATGGTCATGAACAGGGTCAGGCCGCGCTGGCTGTTGAAGGCATGCACACGGGCGACCAGCGCCGGGTCGAGCTCGAAGCGGTACAGCTCGCCACGGTGGCTCTGCACTGCCGGGCGCGGGCGGTCGGCAGGCAGCGCCAGCACCGGGTGTTCATCGCCCAGGCGGGCCTGCCAGTAGGCCAGCTGGCGAGCGCCCTCGCCGCTTTCCAGCCATTGCCGTTGCCACACGCTGTAGTCCAGGTACTGCACCGGCAGCGGCGCCAGCGGCGATTCGCGGTCATCGACGAAGGCCTCGTACAGCTCGCCCAGTTCGCGGGCGAAGATGTCCATCGCCCAGCCTTCGGTGACGATATGGTGCAGGGTCAGCACGAAGAAGTGCTCGCGCTCTTGGGCTTTGACCAGGCAGGCACGCAGCAGCGGACCGCGCTCCAGGTCGAACGGCTGGTGCGCCTGGCCATCGGCCAGTTGTTGCAGGCGTTGTTGGCGGGCATCGGCGGGCAAGGCGCTGAAGTCCTGCCAGTCGAGGTGCAGGCTGCTGTCTTCGGCCACGCACTGGTACGGCACGCCATCGATGCTGGGGAAGGTAGTGCGCAAGGTTTCGTGGCGCACCACCAGCGCCTGCAACGCGCGCTCGAAGGCATCCACATGCAGGGTGCCGCGCAGGCGCGCCATGCCGCCGACGTTGTACGCCGGGCTGTCCGGCTCCATTTGCCAGAGGAACCACATGCGCTGCTGCGAGTACGACAGCGGCACCGCCTGGCGGCGGTCGACGCGGGCGATTGCGCCTTGCAGGTTGCGTTCACCGGCAGCGCGGATACCCGCGATCTCGGCACAGAAAGCGCCTAGCTCGCTGGCTTCGAACAGGGCCTTGAGCGGCAGCTCGACATCGCAGGCCTGACGCGTGCGCGAGACAATTTGAGTGGCCAGCAGCGAGTGGCCACCGAGGGCGAAGAAGTCGTCCTGCAGGCCGATGCGCGGCAGGTTCAGCACCTCGCGCCAGATGGCGGCGACCTGCTGTTGCAACTCGGTTTGCGGCTCGATGTGCTCCCGCTGCTGCCACACCGGGGCCGGCAATGCCTTGCGGTCGACCTTGCCGCTGGGGCCCAGTGGCATCTGCGCCAGCGGGATGAGTTGTGCCGGCACCATGTAGGCCGGCAGTTGTTCAGCCAGCGCCGCCAGCAACGCATCAGGCTGGGCGCTGCCACTGTAGTAGCCGACCAGTTGCGCGCCTACGGCATCCTTGTGAATCAGTACCAGCGCCTGTTCGACCCCCGCTTGTGCCAGCAGGCAGGCCTGGACTTCCTCGGGCTCGACACGGAAGCCACGTACCTTGACCTGCTGGTCGAGGCGGCCAAGATATTCCAGCGCCTCGGTCTGCACCTGCCAGCGGGCGCGATCGCCACTGCGGTACAGGCGTTCGCCGTTGCCATCTGCCCGGGGCACGAAGCGTTCGGCGGTGAGGCCCGGGCGGCCCAGGTAGCCACGGGCCAGGCCTGCACCGCCGAGGTACAGCTCGCCCGGCACACCTGGGGCGGTCAGCTCCAGCTCGTCGTCCAGCACGCGGCACAGCACATTGCCCAGCGGGCGGCCGATCGGCGAGCGTTCGCCATCGGTAGCCTGGCAGTGCCAATGGGTGACGTTGATGGCGGTTTCGGTCGGGCCATAGCGGTTGTGCAACTGCACCTGCGGCAGCACTTGCAGCACGCGGTCACGCAGCGCGGCGGGCAGCGCTTCGCCACCGGAGAACAGCCGGCGCAGGCTGCTGCAGGCACCCGCCTGCGGCTCCTGGACGAACACCTGCAACAGCGGCGGCACGAAGTGCAGCGTGGTCACGCCATGGGCCTGCACCAACGTCGCGATGCGCTGCGGGTCGCGGTGCTCACCGGGGCCGGCGAGCACCAGCTTGCAGCCGGTCACCAGTGGCCAGAAGCACTCCCACACCGAAACGTCGAAGCTGATCGGCGCCTTCTGCATCAGCACGTCGCTGTCATCCAGCGCATAGCTGGCCTGCATCCATTGCAGGCGCTCGGCCAGTGCCGCGTGGGTATTGCCCACGCCCTTGGGTTGGCCGGTGGAACCGGAGGTGTAGATCACATAGGCCAGGTTGTCGCCATGCAGGTGCAGGCCAGGGGCATGGCTTGGCCAGCTGTCCAGGTGCAACTGGTCGAGGGCGATGGCACTGACGCCGTCAACCTGTGGCAGCTTGCCAAGCAGGCTGCTGTGGCTCAGCAACAGGCCCGCATTGCAATCGGCGAGCATGTAGGCCAGGCGCTCGGCCGGGTAATCGACGTCCAGCGGCACATAGGCACCACCGGCCTTGAGAATGGCCAGCAGGCCGACCAGCAGCTGCGGCGAACGCTCGACGGCGATGGCCACGCAGGTGTCGGGGCCGACGCCTTTGTCACGCAGGTAGTGGGCCAGACGGTTGGCTTGCTGATGCAACTCAGCGTAATCCAGGCTGCCACCGTCCCATACCAGGGCGGTGCGCTGCGGGGTCAGGCGTGCCTGGTCATTGAGCTGCTCGACCAGCAGGCGCTGCGGCGTCGCAGCCGGTGCCTCGCCCCAGCTCAGCAGTTGCGCGCGGCCAGCCTCATCGAGCAATTGCACCTCGCCCAGCGCCAGCTGCGGCTCGGTGCACACCTGCTCGAGCAGGGCCAGCAGGTGCTGGGCCAGGCGCTTGACGGAGCCGGCATCGAACAATTCAGCGGCATAGTCGAAGGCCAGGCTCAGGCGGCCCTGGTGGTCTTCTTCACTGTGCAGCTGCAAGTCGAACTTGGCTTCGCGACTGTGCCACGGCAGCTCTTCGGCCAGCAGGCCCGGCAGGCGGCGCAGGGCAGACAGGTCGCGTTGCTGGTGGTTGAACATGACCTGGAACAGGCCTTGCTCGCGAGCCTCGGGCAAGGCTTCGAGCAGCTGCTCGAATGGCAAGTCCTGGTTGGCTTGGGCATCCAGGGTGGCCTGGCGCACCTGGGCCAGCAACTGGTCGAACGGCAGGCGGCCATCGAGTTGCGCACGCAGCACCTGGGTATTGATGAAAAAGCCGACCATGCCTTGGGTTTCCAGGCGCGGCCGGTTGGCGTTGGGCACGCCGACACGGATATCGACCTGGCCGCTGTAGCGGTGCAGCAGCGCCTGCCAGCCGGCCAGCAGCACCATGAACAGGCTGGCCTGCTGCTCGCGGGCCAGGCCATTCAGCGCTTCGGTGAGCCTGGCTGGTACCTTGAGGCTGAAGCGGGCGGCGCGGTGGTCGCGCTGGCTGGCACGCGGGTGGTCGGTGCACAGGTCGAGCACCGGCAGTTCACCCCCCAGGCGCGCCTGCCAGTACTGCAGCTGACGCTCGGCTTCGCCTGCGGCCAGCCACTGTCGCTGCCAGGTGCCGTAGTCGGCATAGCCCAGGGTCAGCGGTGCCAGGTTCGCGTCGAGGCCCTGGCAATGGGCGGCGTACAGTTTGGCGAATTCGTCGAGCAGTATGTTCAGCGACCAGCCGTCGGCGACGATATGGTGCAGGGTCACCCACAGCTGATGATGTTCATCGTCAAGGCGCGCCAGGGTCGCCCGCAGCAACGGCCCGCGGGTCAGGTCGAACGGCTGGCGAGCTTCGGTTTCGCGCTGGGCGGCGACCTGCTCGGCGGCCTGGCCTTCGAGGTCCAGGCGGCGAAGGTCGAACGGCTGCTGCGCCAGGATGCGCTGCAGGGCCTGGCCGTTCTCTTCGGCAAACAGGGTACGCAGTGATTCGTGGCGCGCCACCAGCGCCTGGAAGGCCGCTTGCAGGGCGCCTTCGTCCAGCTCACCGCGCAACTGCAGGCCGGCCGGAATGTTGTAGGCCGCCGACTGCGGGTCCAACTGCCATAGCAGCCACAGGCGGTTCTGCGCCAGCGACTGGGGCAGCGCCTGGGTGCGTTCCAGGGTGGCGATGGCACCGCCCCGGCCACCGCCTTGGGCGATGATCGCGGCCACGGCCTGGGCGTAGTCCGCCAGTACCGGCGCCTCGAACAGGGTACGCAGGCCCAGGTTGACGCCCAGCTCATCGGCCAGGCGTGCGGTGGCATGGGTGGCGGCGATGGAGTTGCCGCCCAGCAGCAGGAAGTGGTCGTCTGCCGCCACCGCTTCGACCTTGAGGATGTCGCGCCACACACTGGCGATGCGCGCCTGCAGGTCATCACCCGCTACCGTCCTGGCATCGGGCTCGCGCCCCTCAGGGAAACGGGCGTAGCAGTCCAGGCTGCCATCGTCCATGCGCAGACGGCAGGCTGAACGTTGCAGCTTGCCGCTGGAGGTCTTTGGCAGCGCGCCCGGGTTCAGCAGCAGGACCACGGCCGGGGCCTGGCGGCAGGCGTCGGCGACCACCTGGCGCAGGGTCTTGATCAGCTCCTGGGGCTTGATCGCCTTTTGCACGTTGCGGCTGATTTCCACCGCCACGCCAATGCCCTCCTCGCCTTGCTGCTCAACGGCGAACACCGCCACCCGGCCTTTGCGCAGCACATCCACTTCCCGCTCGAGGGTTTTTTCCAGGTCCTGCGGGTACAGGTTCTGCCCACGCACGATCAGCATGTCCTTCAGGCGCCCGGTGACGAACACTTCGCCTTCGCGCATGAAGCCCAGGTCGCCGGTACGCAGCCAGGTCTGGCCGTCCATCTCGACGAAGGTGCGGGCACTGGCTTCAGGGTTGCGCCAGTAACCCAGGGCGATGCTCGGGCCGCCGGCCCAGATCTCGCCCACCTGGTTGTCGCCCAGCACCTGCAGGCGTTGTGGTTCGACAATGCGCACGGCATGCCCGGGCTGCGGGTAGCCACAGCTCATCAGCACACTGCCCTTGCCAGGTTCCGCAAGGTTGGCGGCGAAGGCTTGGGCGTCCAGCTCCAGCGCGGCAATGCCCTGGCCACGGCGGCTGCCGCTGACGAACAGGGTCGCTTCGGCCAGGCCGTAGCTGGCGAAGAAGCTCTGCGGGTCGAAGCCGCAGGCCTGGAACTTGTCGGCAAAGGCCGCCAGGCTGTCCTGGCGGATTGGCTCGGAGCCGGAATAGGCCACCCGCCAGCGGCTGAGGTCGAGCCCGGCCAGGGAGGCCTCGCTGACCCGCTCACTGCACAGCCGGTAGGCGAAGTCGGGGCCGCCGCTGATGGTGCCGCCATACTCGCTGATGGCCTGCAACCAGCGCAGCGGCCGTGCCAGGAAGTAGCCCGGCGCCATCAGCACACAAGGCACGCCGCTGAAGATCGGCTGCAGCAGGCCGCCAATCAGGCCCATGTCGTGGTACAGCGGCAGCCAGCTGACGATCACGTCGTCGGGGTTGAGGTCGATGCCAAAGCCTTGGCGGATCAGTTGCTCGTTGGCCACCAGGTTGCCATGGCTGACCTGCACGCCCTTGGGCAGTGCGGTGGAGCCGGAGGTGTACTGCAGGAAGGCGATGTCATCACCCTTGAGCGCGGGCTCGCGCCATTGCGCGGCCAGCGCCGGGTCCAGGCCATCCACCGCCAGCAGTTCGGGAGCGTTGGCCGCCGTCAGGGCCTCCAGGCCCTGCAGGCTGTCGTGCAGCGCCGCGACAGTCAGCAGCAGGCGCGGCTCGGCGTCATCGATGATCGAAAGCAAGCGCTGTTGGTGGTGCTGGCGCGCGGACTCCGGCGGGTAGGCCGGCACCGCAATCACGCCGGCATACAGGCAGCCGAAGAACGCCGCCACATAATCTGGCCCGCTGGGGAACAACAGCACCGCGCGGTCGCCGAAGCCGGCCCGGGCTTGCAAGGCAGCAGCGATGGTGCGGGCGCGCTGGTCGAGGTCCCGGTAGCTGAGCACCGCCTGCTCGCCGGGCGCGTCGGCCAGAAAGCGCAAGGCGACTTTGTCCGGGGTGTGCGCGGCGCGCTGCGCCAGGGCCTGGACCAGCGAGAGCGGGAGTTCGAAGGCGTCCGTCATGGGGTGTTCCTGCCAGTGTCTGGTTGGGTCGGGCCGGCTGCTGCGCGAACGTGGGCGCAGCGGCATGTGGCGGCCTGAGGTGTACACAGGGAAACGGATGGGAGGGGGGAGAAATTAGCGGGGTTGGGGGTTTTGGGTTGTGTGAAAGTTGGTGGGTTTATGCCTTGAGAGGTGTGGCGCCTGGCAGATCCAGCGCCGCCCGCGCGGCGCTTCGCGGGGCAAGCCCGCTCCCACATTTGTTGCAACGTGCCGAACCTGACAGGTCATGGTTGTCAGCCTTGTTGGGCTGGCTGGATTCCTGAGTTGGCATTGCTGCCGCCCCACTTGTCTCAAGCCTTGCACCAAGGCTGGCAACGCCTCTCCCACAGGCATGGCCACGTTGCAACAAATGTGGGAGCGGGCTTGCCCCGCGAAGCGCCGCGCGGGCGGCGCTCGATCTCCTAGGCGCTGAAAATGCCATGACCTACCCCCAGCCACCCCTGCGCCTTAGAACCGAAATCACATGAAACTAATTACATTTCGCATTTGACAATCATTATCATTCTGAATAGCTTGTCGCCCGTCGTAGGAAGCTTCCCAAATTTGGGTGCGTCCTTTCCTCTCTGTGACAAGGTGATTTCCATGGCGGAACAACTATCCACAAGTAAGTGCGATTCACCATTACTCCAGGCCTTCGTCGACAACCGCAGCATCCTGGTCAAGATCGCTGCCCGCATCACCGGCTGCCGGTCGCGCGCCGAAGATGTGGTGCAGGATGCCTTTTTCCGGCTCAGCGCCGCCCCGCAGATCACCTCGTCATTCAAGGCGCAGCTGAGCTACCTGTTCCAGATCGTGCGCAACCTGGCCATCGACCACTATCGCAAGCAGGCGATGGAGCTGAAGTACTCCGGCAGCGAGGAGGAAGGCATGAACGTGGTCGTGCAAAATGCCTCCCCCGAAGCCACCCACATCAACCTCGCTGCGCTGGATGACATTGCCGAGGCGCTGAACGAACTTCCCCAGCGCACCCGCTATGCCTTCGAGATGTACCGCCTGCATGGCGTGCCGCAGAAAGACATTGCCAAGGAGCTGGGCGTGTCGCCGACGCTGGTCAACTTCATGATCCGAGATGCGCTGGTGCATTGCCGCAAGACGGCCAGTCGGCAGGCCTGATCCTTCAAGGTGGCTGAGGGCGCGTGTGGGAGCGGGTTTACCCGCGAACACCGGCATAGCCGGTGCCATGCATCATGTCGCATTCTTCGCGGGTGAACCCGCTCCCACAAGGCCGCACAGCGGCCCCTTGGCCCTCAAGCCAGTTTGCAACGCTCGAAAAACCGCTCCCGCCCCAGGATCATCAACGCCGCCCGCTTGTGCGGGAAGTCGAACTCCTTGTCGCAGTGGAAGCACTGGTCGTGCATGTAGCCGATCATCTTGCCGTTGTCTGCACGCGGCTCGGCCACCACCCGCTGGGTGCGCGGGTCATCCAGGAACAGGTAGTGCACCAGCGCCGAAAGCCAGCTGGCCACCTTGTGCGGCCCGCGGTGGCTCTCCTCCCCTACCAGCATGTGGATGCCGCGGTCGTAGTCGTCGGCCGGATAGAACGGCGCAATGCGGTCTTCCTTGGCCCAGTACGCCTCGAAGTAGGCAAACGGCTGGTCATCGAAGCAGCCGATCAGCGTCAACGCATGCGGGTCGGCCTCGAGTTTGCCCAGGTATTCGCGGTGCTGCGCAAGGGTGCCAGCCTCTTGCCAGAACGCCGCTACCCGCGGGTTGTTCTGCCAGCGGTTGAAGCGTTCAAGGTCGTGCTCGATCTCCAAGGTACGCAGCGATACCCAACTGCCCAGACGCGTATCGAAGCGCCGGTACACCTCGCCACGAGGCTTGGGCACGCGGCGTGGGTGGCGTTTGCCGTCGCTGATCTGCATCTGCTGCGGGTATGCCACATCGGCCCGTTCGCCTAGCCACGGTTGTGGCAGTTGCCAGAACAGCGCCCGCTCGCACAGGTATTGTCCAGGCTGCTCACCAGCCAGCAGCAGGCCACTGGCCAATGCCTGAGGCAACGGCTCGGGCAGGTGCCAGGCCAGGCGCTGGCAGGCGGTGTTGCGGGCCAGTAACCAATAACAGGCGGCCCACAATGCCTGATAGGGGCGCTCGGGGCACAGCCGCTCGAGGTGAACATGCGGGGTAGCGCCCACCTCCAGGCGCAACTCGATCAGTGGGCGGCCTTCGAGGGACAGGCTCAGCCAGCTGTCACCCTCCTCGGCACTGAGGCTGCGCCAGCGTGGCGCGGACTGGGGCTGCGAAGCGGCATCGAACGGCATGGGCTTGACTCACGGCAATGATGAAAAGGCTCACTGCTGAAAACGTTGCCGCACTACGGGAATTTAGTCGTGGGGGGCGGCCACCGTGATGCGGTAGGGCTCGAAGATGCGCGCCAGCTCGCCGCTTTCGCGCAGGGCGCGCAGCAGTGCCGCGAACGACTGCTCGCCGATGGGTGCCCCCGGGCGCAGCAAGGCGTAGTGGTGGTAGACCTGGTCGATGCGCTGCGAGGGCACCAATTGCTCCCGGGTGGCCGGGTTGCGCGCCAGGAAATCGCTGAGGTAGGAGCGCGTGACCAAGGCAATGTCGGCGCGGCCGGCCTGCACCATCAGCAAGTTGCTGTCGTGGGAATAGGTCAGGGTCGCGTTGAATGTCTTGCGCAGGTAGTCCGGGTCGGAGTTGAAGCCGGCGAACGCATAGTGGTAGCCGTTGAACAGCGCCAGGCGCTTGCCGTGCAGGTCGTCGAAGTAACTCGGGTCACGGCCATTGGCCTGGCGGGCGACGAACACCTCGGCATCTTCCAGGCCCATGTCCACGCTGCGGTGGGCGATCTGCTGCCAGCCCCACGCCGGGTTCTCGAAAATGGCCATGTCGGTGCGGCCTTGCTGAAGGTCACCAAAACGCCGCTGGATGGAGGTGGGCACCACGACGAAGCGGTAGCGCTGCTGCGCGCGGTTGAGCGCGTCGACCAGCTGTGGCAACAGGCCGCTGTCGGCACCCTGCTCGGGGCGTACCGTGTACGGCGGGAAATGCGCCGCACCAATCCTCACCTCGACGGCATCGGCAGCCCATGCCGGCGCCGCCAGCCAGAACACGGCCAGCAGCATCAGTGGAGAGAGGGCCTTGAGGCCGGGCGCTGGAGTCAAGACGGACACTCATCACGGTTCATGCCTGGGTCCGCCTAAGCTAGGCGTTTTCCGTTCCGGGCACAACTGCCGGTTGGTGGCACTTTGCGCCAAAGCTGCGGGCAAATTGCCAGGGGGTGCCGGATGCCCTGAGTTTGGCTACGCTCTAGCAGGATCTGCAAGGGAGCCTGGTATGGGCCATTGGTTGGTGATCGACCTGGAAGCCACCACCGACGATGGTGGGTGGCCGGTCACAGAGATGGAAGTCATTGAAATCGGCGCAAGCCTGGTTACCCGCGAAGGCCGCGAGGTCGACCACTTCCAGCGCTTCGTGAAGCCTCGGCGGCGGCCGCAGTTGACACCGTTCTGTCGTGAGCTGACCCATATCAGCCAGGCCAGCGTGGACAGTGCCGCGTCGTTCCGCGAAGTATGGGCAAGCTTCGAGCATTGGCTCGGGCACCACCGTGGGCAGCTTCAGGCCTGGGTCAGCTGGGGCGACTACGACCGCCAGCAATTGCACCAGGAGTGGCAGCAGCATGGGCTGGACAGCCTGCTGCGGACCCTGCCGCACATCAACCTCAAGCAACGCTTCGCCAAGGCCCGCCACCTGCAGCGCCCTGCTGGGCTCAATGGTGCACTGCAGTTGGCTGGCATGCACTTTTGCGGGCAGCAGCATCGGGCCCTGGAAGATGCGCGCAATACCGCGCGGCTGCTGCCGTTGAGCCTGCCGGCGGACGCTACCTGAAAGCAGATGACGAGGCCCGTGGGCTTGGGCATACTGGCCAGCCCTTTTTCATCTCCCCTTTCAGGAGTCGCCCATGTTCCAGGTCAACGAGTACTTCAACGGCACCGTCAAGTCGATCGCATTCGCGGGCGAAGAAGGCCCGGCCACTGTCGGTGTGATGGCCCCGGGCGAATACGAGTTTGGCACTGCCAAGCGCGAGATCATGCACGTGGTTTCGGGTGCGCTGACCGTGAAGCTGCCAGGTAGCGACAACTGGGAAACTTTCAAGGCAGGCGACAAGTTCAACGTGCCGGCTGACAGCAAGTTCCAGCTGCAGGTGAAGGTGGATACCGCTTACCTGTGCGAGTACCGCGACTAAGCAATAGCCTGTTCCGGCCTCTTCGCGGGTAAACCCGCTCCCACAGGTACTGCACAGCTTTCAGCCTTGTTGTGAACCTGTGGGAGCGGGTTCACCCGCGAAGAATCCAGCACTATCGCGACAGGAATGCCGCAACCTTTTCGGCCGCCGCCTGCAAATGCTGCTCATGGCTGAACCCCGAGGCCTTCAGCGGCTTCAGGTCATGATCCCCCGCCACCAGCCAGCTCACCTCGATCGCCGGCGATAACGCATACCCTGCCACCGCCTCGCGGTTACCCAGCGCATCGCGCTCGCCCTGCACGATCAACGTCGGCGTCTGTAACTCCGCCAGGTGCTCGACTCGTGGCTTCTCCGGTTTGCCCACCGCATAGAACGGATAGCCCAGGCACACCAGTGCATCCGCCCCCAACTCGTCGGCCAGCAGGCTGGCCATGCGGCCGCCCATGGACTTGCCTCCCACCGCCAGCTTGCCCGCGACCAAAGGTCGCACCTGCCGGTACACCTCGCGCCAGCATTCCAGCAACACCTTCTGCGGGTTTGGCGGCCGCTTGCCGCCGGAAACCCTGCGCTCGGCCATGTACGGGAACTCGAAGCGCACTACCCCTACCCCAAGCGCCGCAAGCCTTTGCGCCATTTCGTCCATGAAGCCGCTGTCCATCGGCGCGCCTGCGCCGTGGGCCAGGATCAGGCAGCCCCTGTAACCGCCATTGCCCCGAACGTGCGGGGGATCGCAGCGCAAGCCTGGGACATTTCCGACCTTCGCCCATTGATCCCCGTCAATACCGGCACTTTGCCCATTAATCATGCTTGCCTCGCTGTAAAGCCTGCCAAATAACCGTGGATGGGAACCCATACATGAACACAACCAGCAGTACCGCCTATAACTACAAGGTGGTCCGCCAATTCGCCATCATGACGGTGGTGTGGGGAATCGTCGGGATGGGGCTCGGCGTCTTCATCGCCGCCCAGCTCGCCTGGCCTTCCCTCAACTTCGACCTCCCCTGGACCAGCTTCGGCCGCCTGCGTCCCCTGCATACCAATGCGGTGATCTTCGCCTTCGGCGGCTGTGCGCTGTTCGCCACCTCCTATTATTCGGTGCAACGCACCTGCCAGACCACCCTGTTCGCACCGGGCCTGGCCGCGTTCACCTTCTGGGGCTGGCAACTGGTGATCCTGCTGGCGGCCATCAGCCTGCCGCTGGGCTACACCAGCTCCAAGGAATACGCCGAACTGGAATGGCCGATCGACATCCTGATCACTATCGTCTGGGTGAGCTACGCCATCGTGTTCTTCGGCACGCTGATGAAGCGCAACACCAAGCACATCTACGTCGGTAACTGGTTCTTCGGCGGGTTCATCCTCACCGTGGCGATGCTGCACATCGTCAACAACCTGGAACTGCCAGTCAGCATGACCAAGTCGTACTCGATCTACGCCGGCGCTACCGACGCCATGGTGCAGTGGTGGTACGGGCACAACGCGGTGGGCTTCTTCCTGACCGCGGGCTTCCTTGGGATGATGTACTACTACGTGCCCAAGCAGGCCGAACGCCCGGTGTATTCCTATCGCCTGTCGATCGTGCACTTCTGGGCGCTGATCACCCTGTACATCTGGGCCGGCCCACACCACCTGCACTACACCGCCCTGCCCGATTGGGCGCAGTCGCTGGGCATGGTGATGTCGCTGATCCTGCTGGCACCAAGCTGGGGCGGCATGATCAACGGCATGATGACCCTGTCCGGCGCCTGGCACAAACTGCGCAGCGACCCGATCCTGCGCTTCCTCGTGGTGTCGCTGGCGTTCTACGGCATGTCCACCTTCGAAGGCCCGATGATGGCCATCAAGACGGTCAACGCCCTGTCCCACTACACCGACTGGACCATCGGCCACGTGCACGCCGGCGCCCTCGGCTGGGTGGCGATGATCTCGATCGGTGCGCTGTACCACACCATCCCGAAAGTGTTCGGCAAGGAGCGCATGTACAGCATCGGCCTGATCAACGCGCACTTCTGGCTGGCTACCATCGGTACGGTGCTGTACATCGCCTCGATGTGGGTCAACGGCATCGCCCAGGGCCTGATGTGGCGCGCGGTCAACAGCGACGGCACGCTCACCTACTCGTTCGTGGAAACCCTGGTGGCCAGCCACCCAGGCTTCATCGTGCGCTTCGTCGGCGGTGCGATCTTCCTCAGCGGCATGTTCCTGATGGCCTGGAACACCTGGCGCACCGTGCGTTCGCCGGCGCTCGATGTCGCCCCTGCGAACGCCCAGCTGGCTTGAGGAGACCTGCCTGATGAAACATGAAGTCATCGAGAAAAACGTCGGCCTGCTGGCCCTGCTGATGGTGTTTGCCGTCAGTATCGGCGGCCTGACCCAGATCGTCCCGCTGTTCTTCCAGGACGTCACCAACAAGCCGGTGGAAGGCATGAAGCCTTACACCGCGCTGCAGCTGGAAGGCCGCGACATCTACATCCGCGAAGGCTGCGTGGGCTGCCACTCGCAGATGATCCGCCCGTTCCGCGCCGAAACCGAGCGCTATGGCCACTACTCGGTGGCTGGTGAAAGCGTGTGGGACCACCCGTTCCTGTGGGGCTCCAAGCGCACCGGGCCAGACCTGGCCCGGGTCGGCGGCCGCTACTCGGACGACTGGCACCGTGCACACCTGTACAACCCGCGCAACGTGGTGCCGGAATCGAAGATGCCGTCGTACCCATGGCTGGTCGCCCAGCAGGTCGACAACAGCCATACCGACACCAAGATGCGCACCTTGCGCACCCTCGGTGTGCCGTACAGCGACGACGACATCGCCGGAGCCCGCGACGCGGTCAAGGGCAAGACCGAGATGGACGCCCTGGTCGCCTACCTGCAGGTGCTCGGCACCGCGATCAAGAACAAGAGGTGAATGCGATGGGAATGGACATCGGCATGATCCGCGGCCTGGGTACCCTGGTGGTGATGATCGCCTTCATCGGCCTCACCCTGTGGGTATTCAACCGCCGCCGCGACCATGATTTCGCCGAAGCGCGCCTGCTGCCCTTCGTCGACGACCGCCTGCCGTCTGCCGGACAGGAACCTGCTGCAAAAAGGAGTAACGGGCAATGACCACCTTCTGGAGTACGTACATCTGCGTACTGACCATTGGTAGCCTGGTTGGCCTGACCTGGCTGCTGCTCGCCACCCGCAAGGGCCAGAGCAACAACACCACCGACCAGACCATGGGCCACAGCTTCGACGGCATCGAGGAATACGACAACCCGCTGCCCAAGTGGTGGTTCTGGCTGTTCGTCGGCACCCTGGTGTTCTCGGTCGGCTACCTGATCCTCTACCCGGGCCTGGGCAACTGGAAGGGCATCTTGCCGGGCTATGAAAATGGCTGGACCGGCGCCAACGAATGGCAGAAGGAAATGGACAAGGCCGACGCAAAATTCGGCCCGATCTTCGCAAAGTATGCTGCCATGCCCGTGGAAGAAGTGGCCAAGGACCCGCAGGCGCTGAAGATGGGCAGCCGCCTGTTCGCCTCCAACTGCTCGGTGTGCCACGGCTCGGATGCCAAGGGTGCCTTTGGCTTCCCAAACCTCACCGACAAGGACTGGCGCTGGGGTGGTGAAGCGGAAACCATCAAGGCTTCGATCCTGAACGGCCGCCATGGCGTGATGCCGGCCTGGGCTGAGGTGATTGGCGAGCAGGGCGTGGCCGATGTGGCTGCGTTCGTGCTGACCAGCATGGACGGCCGCAGCCTGCCGGAAGGCGCCAAGGCCGACCCGGCCAAGGGCAAGGAGATCTTCGCCGGCAACTGCGTGGCCTGCCACGGGCCTGAAGGCAAGGGCACTCCGGCCATGGGCGCGCCAGACCTGACCCACCCGCAGGCGTTCATCTACGGGTCGAGCTTTGCCCAGCTGCAGCAGACCATTCGCTATGGTCGCCAGGGTCAGATGCCGGCGCAGGCGGAGATCCAGGGCAACGACAAGGTGCACCTGCTGGCGGCATATGTGTATAGCCTGTCGCAGGATCAAGCTTCGCCAGACCTGACTGCCAAGTAACACCCCTTCGCGGGCTCGCCCGCTCCCACAGGTTAACCACAGATTTCAAGCATTGTGGTGAACCTGTGGGAGCGGGCAAGCCCGCGAAGGGCTGCAAAGCGGCCCCTCTCCCCGCTCTACCCCTCCTTGCACCCCCTCCGAACACAACTAAGCTTGTTGCCTCAGTGGGCCTCGCTCCGAAAGGACCGAAGCAGACACGGCGCGTAGCCTGTCGCCGTCCCGATAAAAAGCTTGACCGATCGATCAGAAAAAGGCGAAAAACGGTACACATTACAAATATTTATTTGTGTACAATCGTCCAGACCCGATCGCTGCGGGACATCAGTGAACGGGCTCGGGCACGGGTCGGCGTACCAAAGTTGCGTTGCAGTAACCCTGATGGTTATCAATACTGGCGCCGATTTTTCGACCAACAAGAACATCAAAACCGTGGAACCTTAGCAATGAGCACAGCAATCAGTCCGACTGCTTATAACTATAAGGTCGTCCGCCAGTTCGCCATCATGACGGTGGTCTGGGGGATCCTTGGCATGGGCCTCGGCGTCTTCATCGCCTCGCAGCTGGTATGGCCGCAACTGAACCTGGACCTGCCCTGGACCAGCTTCGGCCGCCTGCGCCCGCTGCACACCAACCTGGTGATCTTCGCCTTCGGGGGCTGTGCGCTGTTTGGCACCAGCTACTACGTGGTGCAGCGCACCTGCCAGACCCGGCTGATATCAGACAGCATGGCCGCCTTCACCTTCTGGGGTTGGCAGGCGGTGATCGTCGGGGCGCTGATCACCCTGCCGATGGGCTACACCACCACCAAGGAATACGCCGAGCTCGAGTGGCCGCTGGCGATCCTGCTGGCCATCGTCTGGGTCACCTACGGGCTGGTGTTCTTCGGCACCATCGTCAAGCGCAAGACCAAGCACATCTATGTCGGCAACTGGTTCTACGGCGCCTTCATCGTGGTTACCGCGATGCTGCACATCGTCAACCACATCTCGCTGCCGGTAAGCCTGTTCAAGTCGTACTCGGCCTACTCCGGCGCTACCGATGCGATGATCCAGTGGTGGTACGGCCACAACGCCGTGGGCTTCTTCCTCACCACCGGCTTCCTGGGGATGATGTACTACTTCGTACCCAAGCAGGCCGAACGCCCGATCTACTCGTATCGCCTGTCGATCGTGCACTTCTGGGCGCTGATCACTCTGTACATCTGGGCCGGCCCGCACCACCTGCACTACACCGCGCTGCCTGACTGGGCACAGTCGCTGGGCATGGTGATGTCGATCATCCTGCTGGCACCAAGCTGGGGCGGCATGATCAACGGCATGATGACCCTGTCCGGTGCCTGGCACAAACTGCGCACCGACCCGATCCTGCGCTTCCTGGTGGTGTCGCTGGCGTTCTACGGCATGTCCACCTTCGAAGGCCCGATGATGGCCATCAAGACCGTGAACTCGCTGTCGCACTACACCGACTGGACCATCGGCCACGTTCACGCCGGCGCCCTCGGCTGGGTAGCGATGATCTCGATCGGCGCCGTGTACCACATGATCCCGCGCCTGTATGGCCGCGAGCAGATGCACAGCGTCGGCCTGATCAACGCGCACTTCTGGCTGGCCACCATCGGTACCGTGCTGTACATCGCCTCGATGTGGGTAAACGGCATCACCCAGGGCCTGATGTGGCGCGCCATCAACGATGACGGCACCCTCACCTACTCCTTCGTCGAAGCCCTGCAAGCCAGCCACCCTGGCTATATCGTCCGCGCCCTGGGCGGTGCGTTCTTCGCCAGCGGCATGCTGCTGATGGCCTACAACGTGTTCCGCACCGTACGTGCCGCCAACCCGGCACAGGCAGAGGAAGCCGCCAAGATCGTCGTCGTGGGAGCGCACTGATGAAGCATGAAGCCGTCGAGAAGAACATAGGCCTGCTGGCCTTCTTCATGGTCATCGCCGTGAGCGTCGGTGGCCTGACCCAGATCGTCCCGCTGTTTTTCCAGGACGTCACCAACAAGCCCGTGGAAGGCATGAAGCCGCGCACCGCGCTGGAACTTGAGGGCCGCGATATCTACATCCGCGAAGGCTGCGTGGGCTGCCACTCGCAGATGATCCGCCCGTTCCGTGCCGAAACCGAGCGCTATGGCCACTACTCGGTGGCCGGTGAAAGCGTGTGGGACCACCCGTTCCTGTGGGGCTCCAAGCGTACCGGGCCGGACCTGGCCCGGGTCGGTGGCCGCTACTCCGATGACTGGCACCGTGCGCACCTGTACAACCCGCGCAACGTGGTACCGGAATCGAAGATGCCGTCCTACCCGTGGCTGGTCGAGCACAAGCTCGATGGCAAGGACACCGCGAAGAAGATGGAAGTGCTGCGCACCCTCGGTGTGCCGTACACCGACGCCGACATCGCCGGGGCCAGCGACGCGGTCAAGGGCAAGACCGAAATGGACGCCATCGTCGCGTACCTCCAGGGTCTTGGCACCATCATCAAGAGCAAACGGTGACGCTGATGGATATCGGGATGATTCGCGGCCTGGGCACCGTCGTGGTGATGGTGGCATTCGTGGGCCTGGCGCTGTGGGTGTTCAACCCACGGCGCAAGAAGGACTTCGACGAAGCGACCCAACTGCCCTTCGCGGATGACCCCGAAGCCAGCCGGCACGTCGAGCAAGCAAAAGCTTCTGGGAGCAAAAAACAATGACAACCTTCTGGAGTCTGTACGTTACCGTCCTGACCCTGGGCACCATCTTCTCGTTGACCTGGCTGCTGCTGTCGACCCGCAAGGGCCAGCGCGAAGAGGTCACCGACGAAACCGTCGGGCATGCCTTCGATGGCATCGAGGAATACGACAACCCGCTGCCGAAATGGTGGTTCTGGCTGTTCGTCGGCACCATCGTCTTCGCCCTCGGCTACCTGGTGCTGTACCCAGGCCTGGGCAACTGGAAAGGCGTCCTGCCGGGCTACTCGTACCTGGATAACGACAAGCAGACCGAGTTCTCCAACGGCCAGCCAGGCTGGACCGGCGTGCATGAGTGGGAAAAGGAAATGGCCAAGGCCGACGCCCGCTTCGGGCCGATCTTCGCCAAGTTCGCCGCCATGCCAATCGAAGAAGTGGCCAAGGACCCGCAGGCACTGAAGATGGGCGCGCGGCTGTTTGCCTCGAACTGCTCGGTTTGCCACGGCTCCGACGCCAAGGGCGCCTTCGGCTTCCCCAACCTCACCGACAACGACTGGCGCTGGGGCGGCGAGCCGGACACCATCAAGACCACCATCATGGGCGGCCGCCACGGCGTGATGCCGGCCTGGGCCGAGGTGATCGGTGACCAGGGCGTGGCCGATGTGGCCGCGTTCGTGGTCAGCAAGCTCGATGGCCGTACGCTGCCAGAGGGCGTGAAGGCCGATGCCGAGAACGGGCAGAAGATCTTCGCCGCCAACTGCGTGGCCTGTCACGGGCCTGAGGGCAAGGGTACGCCGGCAATGGGCGCACCGAACCTGACCCACCCGCAGGCGTTCATCTACGGTTCAAGCTTTGCCCAGTTGCAGCAGACCATCCGCTACGGTCGCCAGGGACAGATGCCGGCCCAGGAGCAGCTGCAAGGTAATGACAAGGTGCACTTGCTGGCTGCGTATGTGTACAGCCTGTCGCAGCAGGCTGAGCCGGCCAAGGCCGAGTAAGCAGGCCCGGCCTCTTCGCGGGTAAACCCGCTCCCACAGGTACTGCGCTTGCCTCAGGACCTGTGCGATCCCTGTGGGAGCGGGTTCACCCGCGAAGAGGCCAGCAAAGACACAGCATTTCTCTCAGGGAAATGACCTGGATCAATTGACACCCGCCATAACACGATTCATACCACGAACCCAACGCGACTAAAGGTCGCAGTGCAGCCCCATACTGCCATCAGCGGCGTATCATGGGCCGCAGAGCGCTAGCAGATTGCGCGAGACTGCGGCCGGCACGCACTGGCTGCGGCGTTTCTCCACTGCCGTGGGACTTGATGATGAGCAAGCAAATTCCGGTACATGACGTCACCCCGCCTGCCAACAAAGGGAAGGATTCCGTCGACCTCTACGCCTCCCGGGAAAAGATCTACACCCGTGCCTTCACCGGCCTGTTCCGACGCCTGCGCATGGTCGGCGGGGCTGTGCTGTTCCTGCTGTACTTCGGCACCGTGTGGCTGAACTGGGGCGGCCACCAGGCCGTGTGGTGGAACCTGCCCGAGCGCAAGTTCTACATCTTCGGCGCCACCATCTGGCCGCAAGACTTCATCCTGCTTTCGGGCATCCTCATCGTGGCCGCCTTCGGCCTGTTCTTCATCACCGTGTTCGCCGGCCGCGTGTGGTGCGGCTACACCTGCCCGCAAAGCGTGTGGACATGGATTTTCATGTGGTGCGAAAAGGTCACCGAGGGCGACCGCAACCAGCGCATGAAGCTCGACAAAGCCCCCATGAGCGGCAACAAGTTCCTGCGCAAGTTCGCCAAGCACAGCCTGTGGCTGCTGATCGGTTTCGTCACCGGCATGACCTTCGTCGGCTATTTCTCGCCGATCCGTGAACTGGCCACCGAATTCTTCACAGGCCAGGCGGACGGCTGGGCCTACTTCTGGGTCGGCTTCTTCACCCTCGCCACCTACGGCAACGCCGGCTGGCTGCGCGAGCAGGTATGTGTGTACATGTGCCCCTACGCGCGCTTCCAGAGCGTGATGTTCGACAAGGACACGCTGATCGTTTCCTACGACCCGCGCCGTGGCGAAACCCGCGGCCCGCGTAAAAAGGACCTGGACTACAAGGCCGCGGGCCTGGGTGACTGCATCGACTGCACCATGTGCGTGCAGGTCTGCCCCACCGGCATCGACATCCGTGACGGCCTGCAGATCGAGTGCATCGGCTGCGCCGCGTGCATCGACGCCTGTGACAACATCATGGACAAGATGAACTACCCCAGGGGGCTGATCAGCTACACCACCGAGCACAACCTTTCCGGGCAGAAGACCCACCTGCTGCGCCCGCGCCTGATCGGCTATGCCGTGGTACTGCTGGTGATGATCGTCGGCCTGGCCACCGCCTTCGCCACCCGTTCGCTGGTCGGTTTCGACGTGAGCAAGGACCGCGTGCTGTACCGCGAGAACGCCCAGGGCCGGATCGAGAACGTGTACAGCCTGAAGGTGATGAACAAGGACCAGCGTGACCACGTCTACGTGCTGGACGCCACCGGCCTGCCGGACCTGAAGCTTGAAGGCCAGCGCGAGATCCGCGTGGACGCTGGTGATATCGTCAGCCTGCCGGTGCAGCTGTCGATCGCGCCCGAGAAACTGCCGTCGACCACCAACGAAATCACCTTCATCCTCAAGAGCGCCGATGACAGCGACGCCCAGGTTGAAGCCAAGAGCCGCTTCATCGGCCCACAGATCCGCTAAGAGAGATAACCCACAATGCCTGCCACCGCCGCCAGCCCCTGGTACAAGCACCTCTGGCCCTGGATCATCATCGGCATCCTCGCCACCTCGGTGTGCCTGAGCCTGACCATGGTCAGCATCGCCGTGCACAACCCGGACAACCTGGTGAACGACAACTACTACGAGGCAGGCAAGGGCATCAACCGCTCGCTGGACCGGGAACTGCTGGCACAGACGCTGGGCCTGAAGGCCGGCGTGCACCTGGACGAGCTGACCGGCGAAGTGGACGTGCGCCTGGCCGGCAACAGCGACCCGCAGAGCCTGGAGCTGAACCTGATATCGCCAACCCAGCCGGAGAAAGACCGCAAGGTGCTGCTGAGCCGGGTCGAGGCTGGGCGCTATGTGGGGCAGCTGGAAGACAAGGTTGACGGGCGTCGCTTCGTCGAGCTGCTGGGCAGCGAAGGTGGCCAGGTTTGGCGCTTGTTCGAGGAAGAGAAAGTGGAGCATGGTGTGACCTTGCAGCTGGGTGATGAAGCCTTGCAAGGTGCCGAGCACCAATAAACGCACCTCCGCCGCGCCCTGTGGGAGCGGGTTCACCCGCGAATGCGTCAGATCAGGCGATGATGTTTTCAGGTCTGACGCATTCGCGGGTAAACCCGCTCCCACAGGTGCCTTGCCCAGCCGGCCGATATGTTTAAGGCAACGATGTGATGACCCAACCCACCCCCTGCTACCACTGCGCCCTGCCCGTCCCCGCCGGCAGCCGCTTCACCGCCGTGGTTCTCGGCCAGCCCCGGCAGTTCTGCTGCCCCGGCTGCCAGGCGGTGGCCGAATCGATCGTTGCCGGTGGCCTGGAGCACTACTACCAGCACCGCAGCGACAACAGCGCCAACCCCGAGGCCCTGCCCAAGCAGCTCCAGGACGAACTGGCCCTCTACGACCGCAGCGACGTACAGCAAACCTTCGTTCGCCATGCTGGCGACCTGGCCGAAACCACCCTGCTGGTCGAAGGCATCAGCTGCGCCGCCTGCGGCTGGCTGATCGAAAAGCACCTGCGCAACCTGCCCGGCGTCGCCGAGGCGCGCCTGAACCTGTCCAACCACCGCCTGCTGCTGAACTGGCATGTCAAGCAACTGCCGCTCTCGCGCCTGCTCGCCGAGCTGCGCCAGATCGGCTACGCCGCACACCCCTATCAGCCCGACCAGGCCGCCGAGCAACTGGCCCGCGAGAACCGCAGCGCCCTGCGCCGCCTGGGCGTGGCCGGGCTGCTGTGGTTCCAGGCAATGATGGCAACCATGGCCACCTGGCCGGAATTCAACATCGACCTGTCGCCCGAGCTGCACACCATCCTGCGCTGGGTGGCGCTGTTCCTGACCATCCCCATCGTGTTCTACAGCTGCGCTCCGTTCTTCAAGGGCGCGGCACGCGACCTGCGTACCCGCCACCTGACCATGGACGTTTCGGTGTCACTGGCCATTGGCCTGGCCTTCGGCGCCGGCATCTGGACCGCTATCACCGGCAGCGGCGAGCTGTATTTCGACACCGTGGGCATGTTCGCGCTGTTCCTGCTCACTGGCCGTTACCTGGAGCGCCGCGCCCGCGAACGCACCGCTGCGGCCACTGCGCAGCTGGTGAACCTGCTGCCGGCCTCGTGCCTGCGCCTGGATGCTATCGGCCGCAGCGAACGCATCCTGCTCAGCGAACTGCAGTGCGGTGACACGGTACAGGTGCTGCCAGGCGCGGTAATCCCCGCCGACGGGCGCATCGTCGAAGGCCGCTCCAGCGTCGATGAGTCTTTACTGACCGGTGAATACCTGCCGCAGCCGCGGCAGGTCGGCGAGCGGGTCACCGGCGGTACCCTGAACGTTGAAAGCACCCTGAACGTGGCAGTCGAAGCCCTCGGCCACGACTCGCGGCTGTCGGCCATCGTCCGCCTGCTGGAGCGCGCCCAGACCGAAAAACCACGCCTGGCCGAAATCGCCGACCGGGCCTCGCAGTGGTTCCTGCTGTTCTCGCTGCTGGCCGCCGCGGCCATCGGCCTGTGGTGGTGGTACCTGGACCCGGCGCGGGCGTTCTGGATCGTGCTGGCCATGCTGGTAGCGACCTGCCCTTGCGCGCTGTCCCTGGCCACACCGACGGCGCTGACCGCGGCCACCGGCACCTTGCACAAGCTCGGCCTGCTGGTGACCCGTGGCCATGTACTGGAAGGCCTGAACCAGATCGACACGGTGATTTTCGACAAGACCGGCACGCTGACCGAAGGCCGCCTGACCTTGCGCAGCATTCGCCCGCTCGGCAGCCTGCCCGCCGAGCGCTGCCTGGCCCTGGCTGCAGCGCTGGAGAACCGCTCCGAACACCCCATCGCCCGTGCCTTCGGCCGCACCGCCACGCCTGCTGACGATGTGCAGACCATACCGGGCCTGGGCCTGGAAGGGCTGGTCGAAGGCCAGCGTCTGCGTATTGGCCAGGCGACCTTCGTCTGCGCCCTGAGCGGCGCGGAAATCCCCGGCGTCCCAGAGCCGCGCGGCCAGTGGCTGCTGCTGGGCGACCGCCAAGGCCCGCTGGCCTGGTTCGGCCTTGACGACCGCCTGCGCGACGATGCCCCAGCCCTGCTGGCGGCCTGCAAGGCCAGGGGCTGGCGCACGCTGTTGCTGTCTGGCGACAGCTCGCCGATGGTTGCTGAAGTAGCTGCGCAGTTGGGCATCGATCAGGCCATCGGTGGCCTGCGCCCGGACGACAAACTGGACCGGCTGAAGGCGCTGCAGGCCGCCGGGCGCAAGGTGCTGATGCTGGGTGACGGAGTCAACGACGTGCCGGTTCTGGCCGCCGCCGACATCAGCATCGCCATGGGCAGCGCCACCGACCTGGCCAAGACCAGCGCCGACGCCGTGCTGCTGTCCAACCGCCTGCAGGCGCTGGTACAGGCCTTCGAGCTGGCCCGCCGGACCCGCCGCAACATCGTCGAGAACCTGCTGTGGGCGACCCTGTATAATGGCCTGATGTTGCCGTTCGCCGCGCTTGGCTGGATCACTCCGGTCTGGGCGGCCATCGGCATGTCGGTCAGTTCACTGATCGTGGTACTCAACGCCCTGCGCCTGACCCGCCTGCCCCTGGCATCGGGCTTGCCAGCGAACGAAGCGCCCTTGCCCGCGAGGAAGTCGCCATGCCCGCCCTCTATGTCATGATCCCCGCGGCCCTGCTGTTGGTCGGCGTGGCCGTGTACATCTTCTTCTGGGCGGTGGACAGCGGCCAGTACGACGACCTGGAAAGCCCTGCCCACAGCATCCTGTTCGACGACCAGGACCCGCGCCACCAGGCGGCGGTGAAGCCTGACGACAACCAGGCCGAGACCGACAAGGAATCCCCGCCCCGTGCCTGACCTGCTGCCCCTGCTGGGCTCGGCGTTGATCCTCGGCCTGCTCGGCGGTGGCCACTGCCTGGGCATGTGCGGCGGCCTGATGGGTGCGCTGACCCTTGCCATACCGCCCGAACAACGTGGCCGACGCTTGCGCCTGCTGCTGGCCTACAACCTTGGGCGCATTCTCAGCTATGCCTGTGCCGGCCTGCTGCTGGGCCTGGCCGGCTGGGCCGTGGCCAGCAGCCCAGCGGCCCTGGGGCTGCGCGTGGTGGCGGCGCTGCTGTTGATCGCCATGGGGTTGTACCTGGCCGGCTGGTGGAGCGGGCTGACCCGCATCGAGGCACTGGGCCGGGGGCTGTGGCGGCATATCCAGCCGGTGGCATCCCGCTTGCTGCCAGTGTCCAGCCTGCCCCGGGCGTTGTTGCTGGGGGCCTTGTGGGGGTGGTTGCCATGCGGGCTGGTGTACAGCACCTTGCTGTGGGCGGCCAGCCAGGGCAATGCCGGGTACAGCGCGGCGCTGATGCTGGCGTTCGGTGTGGGAACCTGGCCAGTGCTGCTGGCTACCGGCTTGGCTGCGGAACGGGTAAACATTTTGTTGAAACGGCGCAGTGTGCGAGTGGCTGGCGGGGTGCTGGTGATGCTGTTTGGTATCTGGACGCTGCCTGGGCCGCATCAGCATTGGTTGATGGGGCATTGATTGGGGGCCGCCGTGCGGCCCTTCGCGGGCATGCCCGCTCCCACAGGGCCCTGCGAACGGCTGATAGCAGCCCCAATGCCCTTGATACAAATCAACACAGATTCCTACAGACGGCCATAGACTCCGGGCACTGCTGCTCTTTCCGGGGACCGCCCTCATGCTCGACGACCTACGTTGGGATACCGACCTGATCCGCCGCTACGATCTCGCCGGGCCACGCTACACCTCCTACCCGACCGCCGTGCAACTGCACAGCGAAGTGGGCTCGTTCGACCTGCTCCACGCCCTGCGCGAGAGCCGTCGGGCCGCGCGCCCGCTGTCGCTGTACGTACACGTGCCGTTCTGCGCCAACATCTGCTACTACTGCGCCTGCAACAAGGTCATTACCAAGGACCGCGCCCGCGCGGCGCCCTACCTGCAGCGCCTGGAGCAGGAAATCCAGCTGATCGCCTGTCACCTCGACCCTAAACAGCGTGTTGAACAGCTACATTTTGGCGGCGGCACACCAACCTTCCTCAGCCATGTGGAACTGCGCCAGCTGATGGCCACCCTGCGTCAGCACTTCCACCTGCTGGATGACGACTCCGGCGACTATGGCATCGAGATCGACCCGCGCGAAGCGGACTGGTCGACCATGGGCCTGCTCCGCGAGCTGGGCTTCAACCGCGTCAGCCTGGGCGTGCAGGACCTCGACCCGGCCGTGCAGCGCGCGGTCAACCGCCTGCAGAGCCTGGAGCAGACGCGCACCCTGATCGAAGCCGCGCGCACCCTGCAGTTCCGCTCGATCAACCTCGACCTGATCTACGGCCTGCCCAAGCAGACCCCGGAAGGCTTTGCCCGCACCGTCGAAGAAGTGATCCGCCTGCAACCCGACCGCCTGTCGGTGTTCAACTACGCCCACCTGCCCGAGCGCTTCATGCCGCAACGGCGCATCGACAGCAACGACCTGCCCAGCGCGGCCGCCAAGCTGGAGATGCTGCACGCCACTATCGACCAGCTGACCGCAGCCGGCTACCGCTACATCGGCATGGACCACTTCGCCCTGCCCGACGACGAGCTGGCCATCGCCCAGGAAGAAGGCACCCTGCAGCGCAACTTCCAGGGCTACACCACCCATGGGCACTGCGACCTGATCGGCCTGGGCGTGTCGGCCATCAGCCAGATCGGCGACCTGTACTGCCAGAACAGCAGCGACCTCAACACCTATCAGGACAGCCTGTCCAACGCCCAGCTGGCCACCCAGCGCGGCTTGCTGTGCAACCACGACGACCGCATCCGCCGGGCGGTGATCCAGCAGCTGATCTGCCATTTCGAGCTGGATTTCGAGCCGATCGAACAGGCCTTCACCATCGATTTCCGCGGTTACTTCAACGACCTCTGGCCAGAACTGCTGACCTTGCAGCGCGACGGCCTGATCCGCCTGGATGACAAAGGCATCCGCATCCTGCCTGCCGGCCGCCTGCTGGCGCGCTCGGTGTGCATGGTGTTCGACGCCTACCTGGCGATGCACAACCGCCAGCGCTTTTCGCGGGTGATCTGAAACCGAGTCGTTCAACCGCATGGACAAGTTTCCTTGCCAGGCACACTATGGGCACAGCGAAGGCCCTGGCGCACACCCGCCAGGGCCTGGCCCGCTCGCACCACAACAGCGCACGCTGGCCTACAACCTACGCCGTGAGTTACCCTTACGTCTTATGTGTGCTTTCCCACAAGGATCGATGAAAATGTCCGAGCCAGTCAAACTGCGCCCACACAACCAGGCCCATTGCAAGGACTGCAGCCTGGCCCCCCTGTGCCTGCCCCTGTCGCTCAACCTGGAAGACATGGATGCACTGGATGAAATCGTCAAGCGTGGGCGACCGCTGAAAAAAGGCGAGTTCCTGTTCCGCCAAGGTGACAATTTCGGCTCGGTCTACGCAGTACGTTCCGGCGCCCTGAAAACCTTCAGCCTCAGCGACAGCGGCGAAGAGCAGATCACCGGCTTCCACCTGCCCAGCGAACTGGTCGGCCTGTCGGGCATGGACACCGAGGCCTACCCGGTGTCGGCCCAGGCCCAGGAAACCACTTCGGTGTGTGAAATCCCGTTTGAGCGCCTCGACGAACTGTCGGTGCAGCTGCCGCAGCTACGCCGCCAGCTGATGCGGGTAATGAGCCGGGAAATCCGCGACGACCAGCAAATGATGCTGCTGCTGTCGAAAAAGACCGCCGACGAACGTATTGCCACCTTCCTGGTCAACCTGTCGGCTCGCTTCCGCGCCCGCGGCTATTCGGCCAACCAGTTCCGCCTGAGCATGTCGCGCAACGAAATCGGCAACTACCTGGGCCTGGCGGTGGAAACCGTATCGCGGGTGTTCACCCGCTTCCAGCAAAATGGCCTTATTCGTGCCGAAGGCAAGGAAGTGCACATTCTCGACCCGATCCAGCTGTGCGCGCTGGCCGGTGGCGCAATGGAGGCCTGAGGCCGGCGTTTAGCGGGTATACTTGGGCATTCGTTTTCCCAGGATACCCGCAACAATGCACAGCGACGCCTTCGACCTCAAAGCCCTGATCCGCCCGGTAGTGGACTTCCCCAAACCGGGCGTGATCTTCCGCGATATCACCCCGCTGTTCCAGTCGCCGCGCGGGCTGCGCTATGTGGCCGACCAGTTCATCGAGCGCTATGTCGAAGCCGAGTTCAGCCATATCGGCGCCATGGACGCGCGGGGCTTTCTGATCGGCTCGATCATCGCCCACCAGCTGAACAAGCCACTGATCCTGTTCCGCAAGCAGGGCAAGCTGCCGGCTGACGTGCTGAGCGAGGGTTATCAGACCGAGTATGGCGAAGCCTTCCTGGAGGTGCATGCCGACAGCCTGTGCGAAGGGGATTCGGTGTTGATCTTCGATGATCTGATTGCTACTGGCGGTACGCTGCTGGCAGCGGCCAACCTGGTGCGCCGGACCGGGGCGCAGGTGTTCGAGGCGGCGGCGATCATTGATTTGCCGGAGCTGGAGGGGTCGCGCCGGTTGCAGGCGGCTGGGGTGCCTACCTTCTGCCTGACCGAGTTTTCTCTTAGCGAATACTGAGTTGGGTTTTGGGGCTGCTCTGCAGCCCATCGCGACACAAGGCCGCTCCTACAGAGACCGCGCCGCATTCAAGTCTGCGCGGTCCCTGTAGGAGCGGCCTTGTGTCGCGATGGGCCGCAAAGCGGCCCCAACAGTTCTCAATCAGAGCGAAATCGGCCGCCGCCCGGCAAAGGCATGCGCCAAGGTCCCACCATCCACCAGCTCCAACTCGCCACCCAGCGGCACGCCATGGGCAATCCGCGACGCCACCAGGCCCTTCTCGCTCAGCAACTGGGCAATGTAATGCGCCGTCGCCTCCCCTTCCACCGTCGGGTTGGTCGCCAGGATCACCTCGGTGAAGGTGCCCTGCTCCTCGATCCGCGCCATCAGCTGCGGAATCCCGATCGCCTCCGGCCCCAGCCCGTCCAGCGGTGACAAGTGGCCCTTGAGCACGAAGTAGCGGCCACGGTAACCGGTCTGCTCCACTGCATACACATCGGTCGGCCCTTCGACCACGCACAATTGGGTATCGTCACGGCGCGGGTCGGCACATTGCGGGCACAACTCCTGCTCGGTCAGGGTGCGGCACTGACGGCAATGCCCAACCCCTTCCATAGCCTGGGTCAAGGCCTGGGCCAGGCGCAGGCCGCCACTGCGGTCACGCTCGAGCAGTTGCAGGGCCATGCGCTGGGCGGTTTTCTGGCCGACACCTGGCAGGATGCGCAGGCCATCGATCAGTTGGCGGATGAGGGGGCTGAAACTCATGTGGAAGGCCTGACAATTCAATAAGAGGCGGTTTATACCCAGCGGGGGCGGCGGCGTCAAATCAGCCTCCAGCCCTGCGCGGTCTGTTTTTCCCACAATAAAAGCAAACCGCGTCGACCGCGAGAGCGCATAAAAAAACCGCCGCTGTCGTCAGCGGCGGTTTTTTCAGTAACGCAAATGCCTTTAGAACGGCATCTTGAAGCCCGGCGGCAGCTGCATGCCGGCGGTCATGCTGCCCATCTTGTCCTGGCTGTTCTGCTCGACCTTGCGCACGGCGTCGTTCAGTGCAGCGGCGATCAGGTCTTCCAGCACTTCCTTGTCGTCTTCATCAGTCGACATCAGGCTCTGGTCGATGCTGACACGCTTGACGTCGTGACGACCGGTCATCACCACGCTCACCAGGCCACCACCGGACTGGCCGGTGACTTCGGCGTTGGCCAGCTCTTCCTGCATCTTCTGCATCTTTTCCTGCATTTGCTGGGCCTGCTTCATCAGGCCGGCCATGCCACCTTTCATCATGGGGAATACCTCGATTGGGTCATGTGATGCGGCCCGGCACCGGGCCGGCCGCATGGTTATCCGTTACTGGCCCTGGTTAACCAGGGCTTCTACAGGCTCAATAGTATCCTGCCGCACCTTGGCGCCGAACAACTTGATCATCTGCTGGATCAACGGATCCTGCTCGATCGAGGTGACTGCGTCCTGCTGGCGCTCGGCGCGTTTGCGCGCCGCCGCCTGCGCCGGGGTTTCCTGCTCGGGCAGGATCAGCTCGATGCGCAGGTTCAGCGTGCGCCCCAGGTGCTGGTTGAGCGCGTCGTTCAGGCGCCGCTGCTGGGTGGCGTTGAACAGCGCCCCCTGGCCAGGGTCCAGGTGCAGCAGCCAGTCGTCGCCATCAGCGGCAATCAACGTGCAGTTTGCCGCGATGTTGCCTGTCATCCCGGACACAGGCAACTGTGGGAATAATTCCAGCCATTGCAAGGCCAGGCCGGTGGCCGGCTTGGCTGCCGGCAGCGGTTCGGCTGCCGGCTTGGGTGCTTCTTCCTGCACATGTTCGGCCAGTTCGTCCAGGTAGCTGAAGCCGACCGGGTCGCTTTCGCCGCCGTAATAGTCTTCGTCCAGTGGCGGCTCATCGTCGCGGTCCATGCCCACGGCGGCATAGGCGGACGGGTCGAAGGGCGGCTCGTCGTCATGTGCCGGGGCGGCAGCTGCCGGCGTGGGCGCAGCGGGCGGTGCAGGAGCCGGTGCAGGCTCGGCCACTACCGGTGCCGCCGCTGGCGCAGGCTCTTCCCATGGCAGGTCAACCACCTCTGCCACCGGTTCTGGTTCTGGTTCTGGCTCAGGTTCACTGACCGGGGCAGGCTCAGCTGCCATCACAGGCTCGACAACCGGCTGCGGTGCTGGCTCGACCGGCGCGAGCGCCTGCACTTGTTGCGTGGCAACCGGTGCAACAGGCTCCACGACAGCAGCGGCCGGCGGCGCCACGGCAACCGCCGGCGCTGCCACCGGTGTTGCAGGATCAGCTGTGGCCTGGCTGATCCCCACTGGCTTTAGTATCGGCTTCGGCGCGTCGTCGGTGTCGGCGGGGCGGAACGCCAGCATGCGCAGCAGTACCATTTCAAAACCGCCGCGCGGGTCTGGCGCAAGTGGCAGGTCACGGCGGCCGATCAGGCCCATCTGGTAATAGAACTGCACATCCTCGGCTGGCAATGCCGAGGCCAGCGCCAGCACCCGCTCACGGTCGCCCTGGCCGTTGTCCACCGCTTCCGGCAGCGCCTGGGCAATGGCCACGCGGTGCAGCACATTGAGCATTTCGGCCAGCACGCCAGCCCAGTCCGGCCCCTGCTCGGCCAGGTCGCGAACGGCCTCCAGCAAGGCCCGGGCATCGCCTTCGAGCAGCGCCTGCAGCACACCATAAACCTGGCCATGATCGAGGCTGCCGAGCATGGCCCGCACATCGGCGGCCAGTACCTTGCCTTCGCCGAAAGCGATGGCCTGGTCGGTCAGGCTCATGGCGTCGCGCATCGAACCATCGGCGGCACGGCCCAGCAGCCACAGGGCATCCGGCTCGAACGGCACGTTCTCGGCAGCCAGCACATGGCTGAGGTGCTCGACCACCCGCTCCGGGCTCATGTTCTTCAGCGAGAACTGCAGGCAGCGCGACAGGATGGTGGCCGGCAGTTTCTGCGGGTCGGTGGTGGCGAGGATGAACTTGACGTAGGGCGGCGGCTCTTCCAGCGTCTTGAGCAAGGCGTTGAACGAGTGGGTCGAGAGCATGTGCACTTCGTCGATCAGGTAGACCTTGAAGCGCCCACGGCTCGGGGCGTACTGCACGTTATCGAGCAGTTCGCGGGTGTCCTCGACCTTGGTGCGGCTGGCGGCGTCGATCTCGATCAGGTCGACGAAACGGCCTTCGTCGATCTCCCGGCACACCGAACAGGTGCCACAGGGCGTGGAGGTGATACCGGTTTCGCAGTTCAGGCACTTGGCGATGATACGGGCGATGGTGGTCTTGCCCACACCCCGCGTACCGGTGAACAGGTAGGCATGGTGCAGGCGCTGGTTGTCCAAGGCATTGATCAAGGCCTTGAGCACATGGGTCTGGCCGACCATTTCGCGGAACGAGCGCGGACGCCATTTACGTGCAAGAACCTGATAACTCATCGAAAAACCATCGTAGCCTGATCGAGCGGAAGATCGCTAATGCTAGCGGAGCGGGGGCAAAATTGCACCCTGCGCAAGTCGTCTAAGCTTTGAAACTGATGTGCCATCCAGGGAGGATTGCCTTTGCGAAGACTGCTGGCCCTGTTGCTGCTGTGGAGCACCTACAGCCAGGCTGAACAGCCCGTGTTGCGTTTTTCTGTCGCCGAAAGCTGGAGCATGCCACTGGTGCGCATCGAAGGCGACCAGCCAGTAGAAGGCATGCTGTACGACCTGATGCAGGCCTTGGCCAAGGAAGTGGACATCCTCCCCGAATACCAAGCCAGCGCCGGTAACCTCCATTTAGTCCAACCGCGCAAAACGCCCGCCGAGCGTCCGTAACCAGTGGCCGCAAAAGAATATCATGATGCCGGTCAAGATCATGCAGATGGCCAGCCATTGCCCGGCACTCATCTGCTCGTCGAAGAAAAGCCAGGAAGTTGCGAGGCCCGATACTGGTATCAGCAACGACAAGGGCGCGACGTGGGTGGCCGGATACTTCTTCATTAGGTTGTTCCACACGCGATAACCCAGAATGGTCGTGATCAGGCTCTGGAAAAGCACGGAAAACAGTGTTGGCCATGCCAGGCCACCGGCCAGGGCTTCGAACGCCAACCATCCTTGCGAGGCAAACGTGAGGACCACAAGGACCGGCAGCGCGTACAAGCTCGACCAGACGATGAAGGCCGTCATTTGACCAGGGCGCTTGAGCTTGATCAAAAGATTGCACAAAGCCCAGGCGAGCGCGGCAAGCAGCACCAACAGCAGACCGACCACCGTTGACGACTGGCTGCTCGCCAACAGCATCAGGCCTAACCCACATGCCGCGAAGACCATCCCCCAGGAATGGGCGGCGGTGATACGCTCACGCAGAAAGATAGCGCTCAGCAGGATGGTGAAGAACGCACTGAACTGCAAGAACACCGAGGACATACCCGGACTCAAGCCTTGGTGCATGGCAAGGTTGACCACCCACCAGATACCTACGGCAAACAGCACGCCATATACCGCCATGGCGGCCACTGAAACGCCGGCCGGGCGGCGGATAAAAAAAACCAGCGGCACCGCACAGAAGGTGAAGCGTAACAGCGTCAACAAATAGGGATCGAGCCCTCGCAAGCCAAGCTCGATGACACTGTAGTTGCCACCCCACAGAACCGTCACCAGAAGACCTACGGTCAAGTCACGCCTGCTCATTTTCATGCCTGCTCTCCCAGATTAGCAGGCACCACTCTATTTTTGTCACAGCAGAGTAGATGTAGGCGCACTCGACTCGGCCTGTGAGAAAACCTACTCGGCGTGAATACAAGCGCTCATGCCGCCTCACATCCTTCAACGCACGCAACGTTTCATTGTGATGTGACTGGGATAGACAAGACGCGGGGTTTTCATACCCCGGAAATGGAGGCGGCCCCACCAGCCACACCCCGGCACTCGATGTTCCCGCTATGGCTGCTCCCTTCCGGGCCTGACCAGGTTAACGGGTAATCAATGCGGGGGGACCGATGGGGCCACCACTACAAGGCTCGCTGAACAACGAGTGGCGCCATTGTACCGGTCTTGGGGGCAGATACAACCTCTGGAGGAGAAAAAGTCATCATTTCTCAATGACTTGTCCGGGTTGGGGTGGCCACGGGCTGCCAATTCGCGGGTGAACCCGCTCCTACAGGGCTAACGCTGACAGCAAGACCAGCGCAGGACCTGTGGGAGCGGGCGTGCCCGCGAAGCAGGCGCCGCGGTGGATGGCACGGGCCTCGCCCGTGTTCGCGGGCACGCCCGCTCCCACAGGGACCGTGCAAGCAGCAAGATCTGCCATTGGCCTTCTAGACAGCGATGCCCTGCTCGCCCAGGAAGGTGACGAAGGCATCTTCGTCCAGCACTTTGACCCCCAGCTCGCTGGCCTTGGCCAGCTTGGACCCCGCCCCCGGCCCCGCCACCACGCAGTGGGTCTTGCCGGAAACCGAACCCGCCACCTTGGCCCCGAGGCTTTCCAGCTTTTCCTTGGCGATGTCGCGGCTCATGCGCTCCAGGGTACCGGTCAGTACCCAGGTCTGGCCGGCCAGCGGCAGCCCTTCGGCCACTTTCTTCTCGCTGCTCCAGTGCATGCCGAACGCCAGCAACTGTGCCTCGATGTCCCGGGCCAGTTTCTGGTTGGCTTCATCCTTGAAGAACTCGCGCACGGCGTCGGCCTGCTTGGCCGCCAGGGCCTGGCGCAGGTCGATACCGTCGGCGGCAATGATCTTCTCCAGGCTGTCGAGCTTGGCCACGAGCTTCTCGGCACCGGTCGGGCCAACCGAGGCAATGTCGAGCTTGGCGATCATGCCGGCCAGCGTGGTACTGGCGGCGAATTCGGCAGCCAGCTCGCCTTCGTCCTGCAGTTGCATGCCGCTATCGAGCAATTGCTTGATGACCTTGCGGTTGTGCTCGTCCTCGAAGAAATTGTGGATCTCGTACGCCACCTCCAGGCCGATGTCCGGCAGGTAGGTAAGCACCTGCGGCAGCGCCTGCTGCACGCGCGCCAGGCTGCCCAGCGAGCGGGCCAGCACCTTCGCGGTCTCCTCGCCTACGTCGGGGATGCCCAGGGCGTAGATGAAGCGCGCCAGGCTCGGGCGCTTGCTGGCTTCGATGGCATCCAGCAGCTTCTTGCTGGACACCTCGGCAAAGCCTTCCAGGCCGACGATCTGGTCGAACTCCAGCTTGTACAGGTCGGCCGGCGAGCCAATCAGGCCTTCGTCCACCAACTGCTCGACGCTTTTCTCGCCCAAGCCGTCGATGTCCATGGCGCGGCGCGACACGTAGTGGATGATCGCCTGCTTGAGCTGGGCGCCACAGGCCAGGCGACCGACGCAGCGGTACACCGCGCCCTCGCTGGTGGTTTCCTTGCCCTTGCTACGCTTGACCAGTTGGGTACGCTCGACCTGCGAGCCGCATACCGGGCATTCACTCGGCACCTGCACCGGGCGCGCATCTTCCGGGCGCCGCTCCAGCACCACCTGCATCACCTGCGGAATCACGTCACCGGCGCGGCGGATGATCACCGTGTCGCCAATGCGCAGGCCCAGGCGAGCGATCTCGTCCATGTTGTGCAGGGTGGCGTTGGACACGGTCACACCGGCTACCTTGACCGGCTTCAGTCGTGCCACAGGCGTTACCGCACCAGTGCGGCCGACCTGAAACTCGACATCCAGCACTTCGGTCAGCTCTTCCATGGCCGGGAACTTATGGGCAATCGCCCAGCGCGGCTCACGTGCGCGGAAGCCCAGTTCGCGCTGGGCGGCCAGGCTGTTGACCTTGAACACCACGCCGTCGATTTCGTACGGCAGGCTGTTGCGTCGCTCGCCGATGTCGCGGTAGTAGGCCAGGCATTCTTCGATGCCGGCGGCATGCTTGAGTTCGCGACTGATCGGCAGGCCCCAGGCCTTGAGCTGCTCGAGGATGCCGATGTGGCTGTCGCCGATGCTCGCGGACACCTGGCCGACGCCATAGCAGCAGAACTCCAACGGGCGGCTGGCGGTGATTTTCGAATCCAGCTGACGCAGGCTGCCGGCTGCGGCGTTGCGCGGGTTGGCGAAGGTCTTGCCGCCGGCTTCGGCCTGGGCGGCGTTGAGCCGGTCGAAACCGGCCTTGCTCATGTACACCTCGCCGCGCACCTCCAGCACCGCCGGCCACCCCTGGCCTTGCAGTTTGAGCGGGATGTTGCGCACGGTGCGCACATTGGCACTGATGTCTTCGCCGGTGGTGCCGTCGCCACGGGTGGCGCCCTGCACCAGCTGGCCGTCGCGGTACAACAAGCTCACCGCAAGGCCGTCGAGCTTGGGCTCGCAGCTGTAGTCGACCGCACCGGGCTGATCGAGCCCGTCTACCACCCGGCGGCCGAATTCACGCAGGTCGGCCTCTTCGAAAGCGTTGCCCAGGCTGAGCATGGGCACTTCGTGGCGCACCTGGCTGAACGCGGACAGGGCTTCGCCACCAACGCGCTGGGTGGGCGAGTCAGGGGTCACCAGGTGCGGGTGTTCGGCTTCAAGCGCCTTGAGCTCGTTGAACAGGCGGTCGTATTCGGCATCGGGCACGCTTGGCTCATCGAGCACGTAGTAGCGGTAGTTGTGCTGGTCGAGCTCGGCACGCAGTTCGTGGATACGGGTTTCGGCGGTCATGGGATTTGTCTTCTCTTGCAAAGCAAAAGAGCAGCCTGGGGTTGGTGCCTGGTGTTCAGGGTTTTATTGCCTGTGCCGGCCTCTTCGCGGGTAAACCCGCTCCCACAGGGACTCCACTGCCCTTGCGGTTTGTGGTGTCCTTGTGGGAGCGGGTTTACCCGCGAAGAGGCCGACACAGGCAACAGCATTACCCGAACCGACCAGCACGCCCTCAGGCTGCTCTTTCGTCTGGATCTGTCAGCGCTTCTGGGTCAGCGCACGGCGCTCGAACTCGACGATGCGCTGGCGGTAGTGCTCGATGGTCTGGGCAGTCAGCACGCTGCGCTGGTCGTCCTTGAGCTCACCGTTCAGTTCATGCGCCAGCTTGCGCGCCGCAGCCACCATCACGTCGAAGGCCTGCTTCGGATGACGCGGGCCCGGCAGGCCGAGGAAGAAGCTTACCGCGCGGGTGCTGAAGTGGTCGATGTCATCCAGGTCGAACACACCGGGCTTGACGGCGTTGGCCATGGAGAACAGCACCTCGCCGTGACCGGCCATGCTCTCGTGACGGTGGAAGATGTCCATTTCACCGAAGCGCAGGCCACTTTCCAGGATGTTCTGCAGCAGCGCCGGGCCCTTGAAGCCACTCTCGTCGCGGGAGATGACGCTGATCACCAGCACTTCCTCGGCCGGCGGCAGCTCCTTGACGCTGCTGCTGGCAGGCGCCGCACCGTTGCTGCGGGTATTTTCCGCGGCAAAGTCGTCATCGCTGTCGGCAAACAGGTCGGGCTCGCGCGGCTCGGCGCTCAGGTTCAGGTCGCCCTGCTGTGCATCCGCAGCCGCGGTGGCGCGCTTGCCGCGCTTGGCAGCCTTGGCCGGTTTGGGCTCACGCTCGCGATCACGCGCAGAAGCGCTGAGCGACGGCAGGTCGCTTTCATCCAGCTCAGGCTCCTTGTGGGTATCCAGCACCCGCGACGGGCCAAGCACTTCGGCATTGCCCTCTTCGTCCGGCAGGTTGGAATAACTGCGATCCAGACGGAATTTCAACTTGCCTTTCCCGCCGCGCATGCGGCGCCAGCCGTCGAAAAGAATCCCGGCAATGACAATGATGCCGATGACGATCAGCCACTCGCGCAGACCGATTTCCATGTAATCCCGTGCCTCTATAAAAATATGCTTGAAAACAAAGGGTTCAAAGCCCTTTAACACGTGGCGCCAACTCTATGTTCTGACAGGCGTTTTACCCACGCAAAAAACGAGTGACATTAAGCTAGCACGACCAAAGACAACTTTACACCGTCTGTCGCACATGGCGGGGGCATTTCGCTACAGAATATGCCCTTATCGTCGAGCATCAGGCGTCGACCATGGCCATGGCCTCCTCCACATCGACGGCAACCAGACGCGAACAGCCCGGCTCATGCATGGTCACCCCCATCAATTGGTCCGCCATTTCCATGGCAATCTTGTTATGGGTGATGTAGATGAACTGCACGCTTTCACTCATTTCCTTGACCAGACGGGCGTAACGCCCGACGTTGGCATCGTCCAGCGGCGCGTCGACCTCATCGAGCATGCAGAACGGTGCGGGGTTCAACTTGAAGATGGCAAACACCAGCGCCAATGCGGTCAGTGCCTTCTCGCCGCCGGACAGCAGATGGATGGTGCTGTTCTTCTTGCCCGGTGGCCGCGCCATGATCGTTACCCCTGTATCGAGTAGATCTTCGCCCGTCAGTTCCAGATAAGCGCTGCCACCACCGAAAACTTTTGGGAAAAGTGCCTGTAATCCGGCATTTATCTGATCAAAGGTATCCTTGAAGCGGTTGCGGGTTTCCTTGTCGATCTTGCGAATGACATTTTCCAGAGTCTCCAGCGCTTCGACCAGGTCGGCATCCTGGGCGTCCAGGTAGCGCTTGCGCTCGGACTGCTGCTCGTACTCTTCGATGGCTGCCAGGTTGATCGCCCCCAGGCGCTGGATACGCGCCTCGAGCTGTTCCAGTTCCTGTTCGGTGCCTTGCTCGCTGGCCTCGGCCTCAAGGGTGGCGAGCACGCCTTGCAGGTCGTAGCCATCGGCCAGCAACTGCTCCTGCAAGGTCTTGCGCCGCACATCCAGGCCCTGGCATTCCAGGCGCAGCTGCTCCAGCTGGCCACGCAGCAGCTGGGCCTGTTGCTCGGCCTGGGTACGGCGCTTTTCGGCGTCGCGCAGTTCGCGGTCGGCTTCGTCCATATGCAGGCGGGCCTGGCGCATTTCCTCGTCGACGCTCATGCGCCGCTCCAGCAACTCTTCCAGCTTCAGGCGCAGCTCTTCCTGCGGGGCCTCGCCCTCCTCCAGGTTCAGGCTCAGTTGCTCCTGGCGCTCAGTCAGGCGCGCGGCCTGCTGTTCCAGGCGCTCCAGGGCCTGCCGGGTGGAGTCGTGCTGGGCACGCAACGAGCCCAGGCGAACAGCCAGCTGGTGGGCGTGATCCTTGTGCTGACGGGCCTCCTGACGCACCCGGTCGAGGCTTTCGCGCAGGGTGTCGCGGCGGGCCATCAACTGCTCGCGCTGCTCGGTATCCTGGGCCATCAGCTCCAGTGCCTCCTGCAGCAACAGGCGGGCTTCGCCCAGTTGCTCGTGCTCCAGGGCACGCTGCTCTTCCAGTTCGGCCAGCTCTTCCTGCAGGCGCCGGCGGCGCAGCTCGACCTGCTCGGCACGTGCGCGACCAGCCGACAGGTTGGCCTTCAGTTCGCCATGCAGGCGGTTTTCTTCCTGGGTTCGGCGACGCAGCTGCTCACGCTGTTCTTCCAGGTCCAACTGCTGCTCGCGCAGGGCCTGCAGTTGCTGCTCCAAATGCTCCAGCGCCGCTTCCTGCTCCAGTTGCTGCTGGCCCAGGCGCTCGATCTCCTGGCCGCGTGCCAGCACGCCGCCTTCGGCTTCGCTGCCACGACGCACCCGCAGGAAGTGCCGGCCAACCCAGTAGCCATCGCGACTGACCAGGCTCTGGCCTTCGCCGAGCGAGGCGCGCTGCGCCAGTGCCTGGGCCAGGCCTTCCACGGGCTTGACCTGGCCCAGCCAGGGCGCCAGGTCGACCTGGCCTTCGACCTTTTCCAGCAGGCTGCCGGGCAGCGACGAGCCGGTACCGCTGGCCAGCAGCAAGCGCAACTCGCCCTGCTCCAGGCCGGTAAAATCGAGGTTACCGAGGTCGTCCACCAGCACGGCCTGCAGGTCGGCGCCGAGCACGGTTTCTACCGCAAGCTCCCAGCCCGGCTCTACCCGCAACCCTTCAGCCAGCCGCGGCTGTTGCTCCAGGCCTTGGTCCTGCAGCCAGTACGCAGCACCTGCACCCGGCTCCAGGGCGGCCTGCTGCAAGGCTTCGAGCGATGCCAGGCGACCGCCAAGGCGTTGCAGGTCGCCCTGCGCCTGTTGTTGGGCCTGGGTGGCCTGTTGCAGTTGCTCACGTGCGCCTTCCAGGCGCTCGACCACCTGCTCTTCCGACAACTGCAACTCTTCCAGCAACATTTCGCTACTGGCCAGCTGCTCGGCCAGTTCGAGCATGGCCGCATCCTGCGGTTCGCTGCCCAGCAGCTCACGCTCTTCGCCCAGCTTGCGCTGGCGCTCGGCCTGGCGCTCCAGGCTGGTTTCCAGCTGTAGCAGGCGCGCCTGCTGCACTTCGGCCTGGCGCCGGGGCTCGGCGGAACGGCTGTTGAAGCTGTCCCACTGCTCTTGCCAGCCGTGCATGCCCAGCTCGGCTTCTTCAAGGGCAGCGGCGGCCTCTTCGGCAGCGGCCAGGGTCATTTCCTGCTCGGGTTCGAGCATGGCCAGCTCTTCACCCAAGGTAGCCAGCAGGGTACGGTCGTGGCCCAGGTGCGACTCGGTCTCCAGGCGCGTGCGCTCGGCTTCCTTGAAGTCATCCTGCAACTGGCGCAGCCGTTGCTGGCCGTGCTGGATGCTCTGCTCGACCCGCGCGATGTCACCGGCCACCGAGTAGAAGCGGCCCTGCACCTGATTGAAGCGCTCGGACAATTCGTGATGGCCATCGCGCAGGCGCTCGATGCTGGCATCGGCATTGCGCTGCTCGGCCACCAGCGCCTCATGGGCCACATCCTGGTCACCGATCACCGCCTCGCGCTGGCGCATCCGTTCGTCCAGGTCACGCCAGCGCAACGCCGACAGGCGTGCCTTCAGCTGGCGTTCCTGAGCCTTGTATTCGCGGTACTTCTCGGCCGCCTGGGCCTGGCGGTGCAGGCGTTCCAGCTGGCGCTCCAGTTCTTCGCGCAGGTCGGTCAGGCGCGCCAGGTTTTCCTGGGTGCGGCGGATGCGGCTCTCGGTTTCGCGGCGGCGCTCCTTGTACTTGGAGATGCCGGCGGCTTCCTCGATGAAGTTGCGCAGCTCCTCAGGCTTGGCCTCGATCAGCTTGGAGATCATCCCCTGCTCGATGATCGAATAGCTGCGCGGCCCCAGGCCGGTGCCTAGGAATATGTCGGTGATATCGCGCCGACGGCACTTGGTGCCGTTGAGGTAGTAGCTGTTCTGCCCGTCGCGGGTGACCTTGCGGCGGATCGAGATCTCGGCGTAGGCGGCATATTCGCCGACCAGGGTGGTTTCGCTGTTGTCGAAAACCAGCTCGATGCTGGCCTGGCTGACCGGCTTGCGGCCACTGGAGCCATTGAAGATGACATCGGTCATCGACTCGCCGCGCAGGTTCTTCGCCGAACTCTCGCCCATCACCCAGCGCACGGCATCGATGATGTTGGACTTGCCACAGCCGTTGGGGCCGACCACGGCCGCCATGTTGCTGGGGAAGTTGACCGTGGTCGGGTCGACGAACGACTTGAACCCGGCGAGGCGAATGCACTTCAGGCGCATCGGTCAGCCTCGGGCCAACGCCGCCAGCACCAGTTCGCAGCTGCGCTGGCCATAAGCGGTGAGCACCTCGCGAATGCGCGGCAGGTCACGGGCGATCACGGCGTCGAGCAGGCGGGCGAACAGGTCCAGGTAATCGATCATGTTGGCCTGGCGCTGGTCCAGCGACAGGTAGTAGGCACGGCTCATCGCCGGCTGCAGGTTTTCCACGGTTTCCTGCAGGAACGGGTTGTCGGCGAACGGATAGGCCGCCCGCATGACCGCGAAGCTGTCGGCGACGAAGGCCTTGATGTCCAGCTGGTCATGGGCCCGCTGCAGGCGCTGCTGGATCTCCAGGAACGGGCGCAGGTCGGCATCGGTGCGCCATTTTTGCGCAACCGCGTTACCCAGCAGGATGTAGAACTCGCTCATCAGCGCGCACAGGCTGCGCACGCTGCGTTCGTCGAGTTCGGTCACATGGGCACCACGGCGCGGCAGGATCGCTACCAGGTGCCGACGTTCGAGAATCAGCAGCGCCTCGCGCACCGAGCCGCGGCTGACATTCAGCGCCTGGGTGACCTTCTGCTCCTGGATACGCTCGCCTGGCGCCAGCTCGCCGCGAATGATGCGTTCGGCCAGGTAATCGGCAATCTGCTCGGAGAGGCTGTCCGGGGCCTTGAACGTCATGGTTTTCCTTCAAAATCATTGAACTGGGCACAAGCAGCGAATTGTAGCGTACTTGACCGTTGATCGCGCAGAGGGGCCAGGCGGTTTATTTGACCCGACAGGCAACCCCGAGCGCGGCGCGATCTATGCTTGGCATATGGGCAATGTGAGCCGTTGGGCAGTGACACGAACAATTTCCTGACCTTTGAGTCAGAAAATTATTGACCAGCAGGACAGCTCTTGCTTAGAGTCCGCCCAACAACAATAAAACCATTGCGAGGCCATCCCCGTGATCCAGTTTCTCGTCAACCAGGAGCTGCGTAGTGAGCATGCCCTGGACCCGAACATGACGGTGCTGCAGTACCTGCGTGAGCACCTGGGCAAACCTGGCACCAAGGAGGGCTGCGCCAGTGGTGACTGCGGCGCCTGCACCGTGGTGGTCGGCGAACTGACCCAGGACGACCAGGGCAACGACAGCCTGCGCTACCGCAGCCTCAACTCGTGCCTGACCTTCGTATCGTCGCTGCACGGCAAGCAACTGATCAGCGTCGAGGGTCTCAAGCACCAGGGCCAACTGCACAGCGTGCAACAGGCCATGGCCGATTGCCATGGCTCGCAGTGCGGCTTCTGCACACCCGGCTTCGTCATGTCGCTGTTCGCCCTGCAGAAGAACAGCAGCGGCCCCGACCTGCACCAGGCCCAGGAAGCCCTGGCCGGCAACCTGTGCCGCTGCACCGGCTACCGGCCGATCCTCGACGCCGCCGAGCAGAGCTGCCGCCAGCCCTGCCGCGACCAGTTCGATGCCCAGCAGGCACAGACCATCAGCCGCCTCAAGGCCATTGCGCCAACCCAGACCGGCGAGCTGAACAGCGGCGACAAGCGCTGCCTGGTGCCGCTGACCGTGGCCGATCTGGCCGACCTGTACAGCTCGCACCCCGAAGCGCGGTTGCTGGCCGGCGGTACCGACCTGGCCCTGGAAGTCACCCAGTTCCACAAGACCTTGCCGGTGATGATCTACGTCGGCCATGTGGCCGAGCTCAAGCGTATCGAGAAGACCGCCAGCCACCTGGAAATCGGCGCCGCCACCCCGCTCACCGACTGCTACGGCGCGCTGAACGAGGAATACCCGGACTTCGGCGCCCTGCTGCACCGCTTCGCCTCGCTGCAGATCCGCAACCAGGGCACCCTGGGCGGCAATATCGGCAACGCTTCGCCAATCGGCGACTCGCCACCCCTGCTGATTGCCCTGGACGCGCAGATCGTCCTGCGCCAGGGCGAGCGTCAGCGGGTGATGCCGCTGGAAGACTATTTCATCGACTACCGCATCACTGCCCGCCAGGACAGCGAGTTCATCGAGAAGATCATCGTGCCGCGCGCCACCAGCGACTGGGCGTTCCGCGCCTATAAAGTGTCCAAACGCCTGGACGATGACATTTCTGCGGTGTGCGGTGCCTTCAACCTGAGCATCGAAAACGGCGTGGTCAGCGGTGTGCGCATCGCCTTCGGCGGCATGGCGGCGATCCCCAAACGGGCCCGTGCCTGTGAAGCAGCGCTGCGCGGCAAGCCTTGGAACCAGGCCGCCATCGAGCGCGCCTGCCAGGCCCTGGCCGAAGACTTCACCCCGCTCAGCGACTTCCGCGCCAGCAAGGAGTACCGCCTGCTGACCGCGCAGAACCTGCTGCGCAAGTACTTCATCGAACAGCAAACGCCGTACATCGAAACCCGGGTGACCGCTTATGTCTAACCATCACGTAGCCAAGAGCCAGGCCGAGATGGCCGAACTGTTCAGCCAGGACCTGACCACCGGGGTCGGCCGCAGCGTCAAGCACGACAGCGCCGACAAGCATGTGTCCGGCGACGCGGTGTACATCGACGACCGCCTGGAATTCCCCAACCAGTTGCACGTCTATGCGCGCACCGCCGACCGCGCCCACGCGCGCATCCTGCGCATCGACACCACGCCGTGCTATGCCTTCGAGGGCGTGCGCATCGCCATCACCCACGAAGACATCCCTGGCCTCAAGGACATCGGCCCGGTGGTGGCCGGCGACCCGCTGCTGGCCATCGACAAGGTCGAGTTCTTCGGCCAGCCGGTGCTCGCCGTGGCCGCCCGTGACCTCGACACCGCACGCCGTGCGGCCATGGCCGCCATCGTCGAGTATGAAGACCTGGAGCCGGTGCTGGATGTGGTCGAGGCATTGCGCAAGAAACACTTCGTGCTCGACAGCCACACCCACCAGCGTGGCGATTCCGCTGCTGCCCTGGCCAGTGCCCCGCACCGCATCCAGGGCACGCTGCACATCGGTGGCCAGGAACACTTCTACCTGGAAACGCAGATTTCCTCGGTGATGCCGACCGAAGATGGCGGCATGATTGTCTACTGCTCCACGCAAAACCCCACCGAAGTGCAGAAACTGGTCGCCGAAGTACTCGATGTGCCAATGAACAAGGTGGTGCTGGACATGCGCCGCATGGGCGGCGGCTTTGGCGGCAAGGAAACCCAGGCCGCCAGCCCGGCGTGCCTGTGTGCCGTGGTGGCGCGCCTGACCGGCCAGCCGGCCAAGATGCGCCTGCCACGGGTCGAGGACATGACCATGACCGGCAAGCGCCACCCGTTCTACGTCGAATACGATGTGGGCTTCGACGACGACGGGCGCCTGCACGGCATCAACTTCGACCTGGCGGGCAACTGCGGCTATTCGCCGGACTTGTCCGGCTCGATCGTCGACCGCGCCATGTTCCACTCCGACAACGCCTACTACCTGGGCGATGCCACGGTGCACGGCCACCGCTGCAAGACCAACACCGCCTCCAACACCGCCTACCGTGGTTTCGGCGGCCCGCAGGGGATGGTCGCCATCGAGCAGGTGATGGACCACATCGCCCGCCACCTGGGCCGTGACCCGCTGGCGGTGCGCAAGGCCAACTACTACGGCAAGACCGAGCGCAACGTCACCCACTACTACCAGACCGTCGAGCACAACATGCTCGAAGAGATGACCGCCGAACTGGAAGCCAGCAGTGACTACGCCGAGCGCCGCGAGTCGATCCGCCGCTTCAACGCCAATAGCCCGATCCTGAAGAAAGGCCTGGCGCTGACCCCGGTCAAGTTCGGTATTTCGTTCACCGCCACCTTCCTCAACCAGGCCGGTGCGCTGATCCATATCTACACCGACGGCAGCATCCACCTGAACCATGGCGGCACCGAGATGGGCCAGGGCCTGAATACCAAGGTGGCGCAGGTGGTGGCGCAAATCTTCCAGGTCGATTTCAGCCGCATCCAGATTACCGCCACCAATACCGACAAGGTGCCCAACACCTCGCCGACCGCGGCCTCCAGTGGTGCCGACCTGAACGGCAAGGCGGCGCAGAACGCTGCCGAAATCCTCAAGAAGCGCCTGACCGAGTTCGCCGCGCGGCACTACCAGGTGACCGAGGAAGACGTCGAGTTCCGCAACGGCCATGTGCGCGTGCGCGACCAGATCGTCAGCTTCGAGCAGCTGGTGCAGCAGGCCTATTTCGCCCAGGTGTCGCTGTCCAGCACCGGCTTCTACCGCACGCCGAAGATCTACTACGACCGCAGCCAGGCACGTGGCCGGCCGTTCTACTACTTCGCCTTCGGCGCAGCCTGCGTGGAGGTCGTAGTCGACACCCTGACCGGCGAATACAAGATGCTGCGTGCCGACATCCTGCACGATGTGGGTGATTCGCTGAACCCGGCCATCGACATCGGCCAGGTGGAAGGCGGCTTCATCCAGGGCATGGGCTGGCTGACCACCGAAGAGCTGGTGTGGAACGCCAAGGGCAAGCTGATGACCAACGGCCCGGCCAGCTACAAGATCCCGGCAGTGGCCGACATGCCGCTGGATTTGCGGGTGAAGCTGGTGGAGAACCGCAAGAACCCGGAAGACACCGTGTTCCATTCCAAAGCCGTGGGCGAGCCGCCGTTCATGCTCGGCATCGCTGCCTGGTGCGCGATCAAGGACGCCGTGGCCAGCATCGCCGACTACCGCGTGCAGCCACAGGTGGATGCGCCGGCGACGCCGGAGCGAGTGTTGTGGGGTTGCGAGCAGATGCGCAAGGCGGTGGCTGCAGCGCAACCTGCCGAACAGGAACTGGAAACCGTGCCTCACTGACAATGCAGGGCCCTGTGGGAGCGGGTTTACCTGCGAATGCGATAGTGGTTTCACCGCCGCATTCGCGGGTGAACCCGCTCCCACAGGGATCGCGACGCACCTATAGAGAGGTTGCATCATGCACCAATGGATCAACGCCCTCGCCGACCACCAGTCCCGTGGCGAAGCCTGCGTGCTGGTGACCATCATCGAGGAGCGCGGCTCGACCCCGCGCAATGCCGGCTCGAAAATGGTCGTCAGCGCCAGCGGCCTGTTCGACACCATCGGCGGCGGCCACCTGGAATACAAGGCGCTGCACATCGCCCGGCAAATGCTCGAAGAGCACCGCACCACTCCGCACCTGGAGCGCTTCAGCCTCGGCGCCAGCCTTGGCCAGTGCTGCGGCGGCGTCAATGTACTGCTGTTCGAACCCATGGCCGCGGTGCAGGCGCAGATCGCGGTGTTCGGCGCGGGTCATGTCGGCCGGGCTCTGGTACCCTTGCTCGCCGCCCTGCCCTGCCGGGTGCGCTGGATCGATTCGCGCGAGCAGGAATTCCCTGCCCTGATCCCCGACGGGGTGACCAAGGTGGTCAGCGAGGAGCCGGTCGACGAAGTGGCAGAACTGCCGCCAGGCTGCTACTGCATCGTCATGACCCACAACCACCAGCTCGACCTGGAACTGACCGCCGCCATTCTCAAGCGCAACGACTTCACCTGGTTCGGCCTGATCGGCTCGAAGACCAAACGGGTCAAGTTCGAGCATCGCCTGCGCGAGCGCGGTTACGACGATGCCGTGATGGCGCGCATGCGCTGCCCGATGGGCCTGGCCGAGGTCAAGGGCAAGCTGCCCATCGAGATCGCCGTGTCCATCGCCGGTGAAATCATCGCCACCTACAACGCCTGCTTCGGCCAGCACGACGCTGCCGCCAATGCCGGCCCCATTGCCCAGTTGCTGCCGCCTTCCCGGCGCAGCCAAGCCATTTGACGAGTGTGTTATGACCGTTACCCGCAAAGCCTACCGTGCCGCCATCCTGCACAGCATCGCCGACCCGGCCGAGGTGGGCCTGGAGGCTTCCCATGAATACTTCGAGGACGGCCTGCTGGTAGTCGACGACGGCCGCATCCGCGCCGTAGGCCACGCCGCCGAACTGTTGCCGACCCTGGACGCCGACATCCCGGTCGAGCACTACCAGGACGCGCTGATCACCCCGGGGTTCATCGACACCCACATCCACTTCCCGCAGACCGGCATGATCGGCTCCTACGGCGAACAGCTGCTGGACTGGCTGAACACCTACACCTTCCCCTGCGAAAAGCAGTTCGCCGACAAGGGCCACGCCGACCAGGTGGCGAAGATCTTCCTCAAGGAACTGCTGCGCAACGGCACCACCACCGCCCTGGTGTTCGGCAGCGTGCACCCGGAATCGGTCAATGCCCTGTTCGAGGAAGCCGAGCGCCTGGACCTGCGCCTGATCGCCGGCAAGGTGATGATGGACCGCAACGCCCCGGACTACCTGACCGACACCGCCGAGTCCGGCTATGCCGAAAGCAAGGCACTGATCGAGCGTTGGCACGGCAAGGGCCGCCTGCACTATGCAGTCACCCCGCGTTTCGCCCCGACCAGTACGCCTGAACAGCTGGCGCTGGCGGGCCAACTGCTCAAGGAACACCCGGGGGTGTACATGCACACGCACCTGTCGGAAAACCTCAAGGAAATCGATTGGGTCAAGTCGCTGTTCCCCGAGCAGAAGGGTTACCTCGACGTGTACGACCACTTCGAGCTGCTGGGCGAGCGCTCGGTATTCGCCCATGGCGTGCACCTGTGCGATGACGAATGCCAGCGCCTGGCCGAAACCGGCTCGGCCGTGGCCTTCTGCCCCACCTCCAACCTGTTCCTCGGCAGCGGCCTGTTCAACCTGCCCCAGGCCGAGCGCTTCAAGGTCAATGTGGGCCTGGGCACCGACGTTGGCGCCGGCACCAGCTTCTCGCTGCTCAATACCCTGAACGAAGCGTACAAGGTGATGCAGTTGCAGGGCGCGCGTCTGCACCCGTACAAGTCACTGTACCTGGCCACCCTGGGCGGCGCGCGCGCACTGCGCCTGGACGACCGCATCGGTAGCCTGCGCCCGGGCAACGACGCCGACTTCGTGGTACTGGACTACAAGGCCACGCCACTGCTGGACTACCGCATCCAGCAGTCCAACAGCATCGAGGAAACCCTGTTCGTGCTCACCACCCTCGGCGACGACCGCACCGTGCGCGAAACCTACGCCGCCGGGCGTTGCGTGCACCAGCGCTAAGGCTCGTTCGCCAAGCCCCGGTACAATGCGCCGCCGATCGCCGCACCGATCAGCGGCGCCACCCAGAACAGCCAAAGCTGTTGCAGGGCCCAGCCACCGACGAACAAGGCCGGCCCCGTGCTACGCGCGGGGTTGACCGAGGTATTGGTCACCGGGATCGAGATCAGGTGGATCAGGGTCAGGGCCAGGCCGATGGCGATCGGCGCAAAACCTGCCGGCGCCCGGGCGTCGGTGGCGCCCATGATCACCACCAGGAACATCGCCGTCATCACCACTTCACTGACAAAGCCCGCCCCGAGGGTGTAGCCGCCGGGCGAGTGATCGGCGTAGCCGTTCGAAGCCAATCCCGCAGACAGCTCGAAACCTGCCTTGCCGCTGGCGATGAGGTAGATCACACCTGCCGCCAGGATGGCGCCGATCACCTGGGCGATCACGTAGGGCAACAGCTCTTTGGCCGGGAAGCGCCCGCCCACCACCAGCCCGAACGACACGGCGGGGTTGAGGTGACAACCGGAGATATGGCCGATGGCGAAGGCCATGGTCAGCACGGTGAGGCCGAAGGCGAAGGCGACGCCGAGTACACCGATGCCGATGGGGGAGCTTGCGGCGAGTACCGCACTGCCACAGCCGCCAAGCACCAGCCAGAAGGTGCCGACCAGCTCGGCCCCCATGCGTTTACCGAGGGACATGCTCATGAGTCCATTCCTCAAGAAGTTGAACGCAACGAATGCGCAAGCCCAACTGCTTGATGAAGGTTTGCTCACAAGAATTTAGCAGACCTTTGATTAATGGCCAGAAATGGCCGTGCTTCTTGTGGGAGCGGGTTTACCCGCGAAGAAGGCAACACGGTGTATGGCACCGGCTGCGCCGGTGTTCGCGGGTGAACCCGCTCCCACAACGGCGCATTCCATTCACTTAAGCAAACGATCAACCCTTGACCGATACCTTGGGCTTTTTCAGCAAATGCGAGAACACGGCATGCAGATCGTCCGAGGCACTCTCCTCGTCCAGGTTCAGCTTGCTGTCGATGTGATCCATGTGGTGCATCATCAGGCTCACCGCCTGCTCTGCATCGCGCGCCTCGATAGCGTCGATCAGCTGCATGTGTTCGTCATAGGAGCAATGCGAACGGTTGCCGCTCTCGTACTGGGCAATGATCAGCGAGGTCTGCGATACCAGGCTGCGCTGGAAGCTGACCAGTGGCGCATTACCCGCAGCCTCGGCCAGCTTGAGGTGGAATTCGCCGGAAAGACGAATGCCGGCGCCGCGGTCACCACGGGAGAAGCTGTCGCGCTCCTCACGCACCATCTGCCGCAGCTCGTTGAGCTGCTCGAGGGAAGCGTGCTGCACGGCCAGTTCGGTGATGGCACGTTCGACCATGCGCCGGGAGAAGAACACCTGGCGGGCCTCTTCCACCGTCGGGCTGGCCACCACCGCACCGCGGTTCGGCCGCAACAGCACCACGCTTTCGTGGGCCAGGCGCGACAAGGCGCGGCGGATGATGGTGCGGCTGACGCCGAAGATCTCGCCCAGCGCTTCCTCGCTCAACTTGGTGCCCGGTGCCAGACGCTGCTCGAGGATCGCCTCGAAAATATGCGCGTAGACGATGTCGTCCTGGGTACCACTGCGGCCAGCCTTGCCGGTACGCGCAGGTTTCTTCAGAGGTTGCAGCTGTTCGTTCATGGGCTCTCGAGGCACGAAGGAAAGTATGGCGCCATTGTACACAGGCTGAGCCGTTTCTGCAGGTGGCCTTTTACCTATATAGCCGTTGTACGACACCTTGCGCACACAAAAGATAAAACATTATTTGCATTCTTTGTACACAAAAGGATAATCCACCGAGCAACTTCTTGACCCGCAAGTCAACAAACCGGTCAGACGTCTGCCTTCCCTCGCGGAGCCGCCAAGTGCATTGCGCAGGCCACTGGCTCCATAACAACAAGAAAGACTTGAGGAGTACTTGCTGTGGAAAGCCGCAAATCCGAAGCCCCTACGCTGGATCTTGCCCCACCGCTCGAAACGAGCTGGCTGGAGCGGATTTTCAAACTCAAGCAACACGGCAGCACCGTCAGGACCGAAATGATCGCCGGGGTGACCACCTTCATCACCATGGCCTACATCATCTTCGTCAACCCCAACATCATGGCCGACGCTGGCATCGACCACGGTGCCGCCTTCGTCGCCACCTGCATCGCCGCCGCGCTTGGCTGCCTGCTGATGGGCCTGTACGCCAACTGGCCGGTGGGCCTGGCGCCGGGCATGGGGCTCAACGCGTTCTTCACCTACACCGTGGTCGGCACCATGGGCTACAACTGGGAAACGGCACTGGGCGCAGTATTCGTCTCGGGTGTGCTGTTCATGTTCCTGACCTTGTCGAAAGTGCGCGAATGGTTGCTCAACAGCATCCCGGTCAGCCTGCGCCATGCCATGGGGGCCGGCGTCGGATTGTTTCTCGGGCTGATCGGCCTGAAAACGGCAGGCATCATCGTCGACAGCCCGGCCACGCTGATCAAGCTGGGCTCGCTGCATGAGCCGGGGCCGCTGCTGGCGGCGGTATGCTTCCTGCTGATCGCCATCCTCAGCTACAAGCGGGTGTTCGGTGCGATCCTGATCAGCATCATCGGTGTCACCCTGGCCGGCTGGGGCCTGGGCCTGGTGAAGTTCGGCGGGGTGATGTCGATGCCGCCAAGCCTGGCACCGACCTGGATGGCCATGGACGTGGCCGGCGTGTTCAACGTCAGCATGATCAGCGTGGTGCTGGCGTTTTTGTTCGTGCACATGTTCGACACCGCCGGCACCCTGATGGGCGTGGCGCAGCGGGCCAACCTGGTGGCGCCGGACGGGCGCATCGAGAACCTGTCGAAGGCGCTGAAGGCCGACAGTGCTTCAAGTGTGTTTGGCGCCGTGGTCGGCGTGCCGCCGGTGACCAGCTATGTGGAAAGTGCTGCCGGTGTAGCCGCAGGTGGCCGTACCGGCCTGACTGCAGTGGTGGTCGGCCTGCTGTTCATCGCGGCGATGTTCTTTGCGCCGCTGGCCGGGATGATTCCGGCCTATGCCACCGCCGGTGCGCTGATCTACGTGGCAATGCTGATGATGGGCAGCATGGCGCATATCCACTGGGACGAGGCCACCGACAGCATTCCGGCGATCGTCACGGTGATCATGATGCCGCTGACTTTCTCGGTGGCCGACGGTATTGCCCTGGGCTTCATCAGCTACGTGGCGTTGAAGGCAGGTACCGGCAAATACAAGGAAATCTCCGCCAGCCTGTGGGTGCTGTGCGCGATCTTCATTGCCAAGTTCGTGTTCCTCTGACCCCCGCTGCACCAACCAAGGGCGCCTCGGCGCCCTTTCTTTGTTTCTACAGCCTGTACCGGCCTCTTCGCGGCCTGTGGGAGCGGGTTTACCCGCGAAGAGGCCGGTGCAGGCAATACAAAAAACAGCAGACGAAAAAAAGCCCGCCAGTGTGAGAGCGGGCCAAAGGACCTACGAAGATTCTTCTAGCGACCAACTAGCTTCCACGATAGGTCGAATAGCTGTACGGCGAGATCAGCAGCGGCACGTGGTAGTGCTCCTGCTGCTCGTCGATGCCAAAGCGCAGCACGACAACATCCAGGAACGCCTGGGCTGGCAGCTGTACACCGCGAGCGCGGTAGTAGTCGCCAGCGCTGAACTGCAGCTGGTAGACGCCGGTACGGTAGTCGTCACCCTGCAGCAGTGGCGCGTCGACGCGGCCATCGCTGTTGGTCAGGGCGGTGTTCACCAGCTCCAGCTGCTGGCCTTCGACACGGTACAGCTCGACCTTGATCGAGCTGCCCGGGCAGCCATGCGCGGCATCCAGTACGTGTGTGGTCAAACGTCCCATTGCTTGTCGCCTCTTGTTCAATCTGTGGGCAAAAAATACACGGCCATCATCACGCCAAAGGGCCTGCGATGCGCGGGAATGACGCCATTAAGACATTCCATCGCAAAATTGTACACAATTTTTTGAACCCATCTGTCGCACCCACCGTTTCTTGCTCACAAACGACCCATCGGTCGCAAATACAGGCACCGCAAAGACACCAACGTCATTAGCTGACCAATCAGGCAGGTTTCTTGCACTGTTTTTCCAGGTCGCTGCGAGGCGACAAAAGGGAAGAAATGCGGAAAAACAGGCTTACAAAAGATTTCAGAAGTTGTATACAATCAGCCCATCCGGTGGTGCGACATACCGACGCGGCCCGCCCACCCCCCGCACTAACGCACAAGAAGGAAGACTGCAGTGAGCGCTGACTACCCTCGCGACCTGATCGGTTACGGCAACAACCCTCCTCACCCGCAATGGCCGGGCAACGCTCGCATCGCGCTATCTTTCGTCCTCAACTACGAGGAAGGTGGCGAACGCAACATCCTGCACGGTGACAAGGAGTCCGAAGCGTTCCTCTCGGAAATGGTCGCCGCCCAGCCATTGCAGGGCGCGCGCAACATGAGCATGGAATCGCTGTACGAGTACGGCAGCCGTGCCGGCGTGTGGCGCCTGCTGAAGCTGTTCAAGGACAGCGGCGTGCCGCTGACCATCTTCGCCGTGGCCATGGCCGCCCAGCGCCACCCCGACGTGATCCGCGCCATGGCCGAGGCCGGCCATGAAATCTGCAGCCACGGCTACCGCTGGATCGACTACCAGTACATGGACGAGGCCCAGGAGCGCGAGCACATGCTCGAAGCCATCCGCATCCTCACCGAAATCACCGGTGAGCGCCCGCTGGGCTGGTACACCGGCCGCACCGGCCCGAACACCCGCCGCCTGGTGATGGAGGAAGGTGGCTTCCTGTACGACAGCGACACCTATGACGACGACCTGCCCTACTGGGAGCCGAACAACCCTACCGGCAAGCCGCACCTGGTGATCCCCTACACCCTCGACACCAACGACATGCGCTTCACCCAGGTACAGGGCTTCAACTGCGGCGAGCAGTTCTTCCAGTACCTCAAGGACGCCTTCGATGTGCTGTACGCCGAAGGCAGCGACGCCCCAAAGATGCTGTCCATCGGCCTGCACTGCCGCCTGGTTGGCCGCCCGGCACGCCTGGCAGCACTGAAGCGCTTCGTCGATTACGCAAAAAGCCATGACCAGGTCTGGTTCGCCCGTCGCGTGGACATCGCCCGCCACTGGCACGCCACCCACCCGTACAAGAAAGAGAACGCCTGATGACCGCCTTCAACACCCTCAAGCCATCCGCCCTGGACCGCGACGCCTTCGTCAAGGCCTTCGCCGACATCTACGAGCACTCGCCGTGGGTAGCCGAAAAAGCCTACGACCTGGGCCAACTGGGCGAGCTGGACGAGATCGAGGCGCTGCACCAGCGCATGAGCGATATCCTGCTCAGCGCCAACCACGCCGACCAATTGGCGCTGATCAACGCTCACCCGGACCTGGCCGGCAAGGCCGCCATCCAGGGCGAGCTGACCGAATCGAGCACCAACGAGCAGGCCGGCGCCGGTATTCACCAGTGCACCGCCGAAGAGTTCGCCCGTTTCACCGAGCTGAATGACGCCTACAAGGCCAAGTTCCAGTTCCCGTTCATCATGGCGGTAAAAGGCAGCAACCGGCACCAGATCCTCGCCTCGTTCGAAAAACGCATCCACAACGATGCCGATGCCGAATTCAAGGAAGCCCTGGCGCAGATCAACCTGATCGCCCTGTTCCGCCTGCTGCAGCTGTAACCGCCGTAGCAACGCTTGAGCCTTATCCAGAATAACGAACATAGAAGAGATATCCGCATGCGCACCCTGATGATCGAGCCCCTGACCAAAGAAGCCTTCGCCCCCTTCGGAGATGTGATCGAAACCGATGGCAGCGACCACTTCATGATCAACAACGGCTCGACCATGCGCTTCCACAAGCTCGCCACGGTCGAAACCGCCGAGCCTGAAGACAAGGCGATCATCAGCATCTTCCGCGCCGACGCGCTGGACATGCCGCTGACCGTGCGCATGCTGGAACGCCATCCGCTGGGCAGCCAGGCTTTCATCCCGCTGCTCGGCAACCCCTTTCTGATCGTGGTCGCGCCAGTTGGCGATGCACCTGTATCAGGTTTGGTCCGAGCCTTCCGCAGTAATGGCAGGCAGGGCGTTAATTACCATCGCGGCGTCTGGCACCACCCGGTGCTGACGATCGAAAAGCGGGATGACTTCCTGGTGGTTGATCGCAGTGGTTCCGGCAACAACTGCGACGAGCATTACTTCACCGAGGAACAGATGCTGGTCCTCAATCCCCACCAATAAGAAAAGGTCGGTCATTCAAGGGCATTGCCCGATCGGGTGACCGGCAAGAGGTACATACTGTGGAAGCACACCTTCACGAATGGCTGAACCTGAGCATTCGCTGGGTTCACATGATCACCGGCGTCGCCTGGATCGGTGCATCGTTCTACTTCGTCTGGCTGGAGAACCACCTGAACCGAAGCAACCCGCGCGATGGGTTGTCGGGTGATCTCTGGGCAATTCACGGCGGTGGTATCTACCACCTGGAAAAATACAAGCTCGCCCCCCCGAAAATGCCCGAGAACCTGCACTGGTTCAAATGGGAAGCCTACTTCACCTGGATGTCCGGTATCGCCCTGCTGTGCGTGGTGTTCTACTGGAACCCGGCCCTGTATCTGCTGGCCCCTGGCAGCACCCTCAGTGGTGCCGAAGGCGTGGCCATCGGTATCGGCTCGCTGATCGCCGGCTGGTTCATCTACGACTTCCTGTGCGACTCGCCCCTGGGCAAGAAGCCAGCGCTGCTCGGTGCAGTACTGTTCGTGCTGATCATCGCCGCATGCTGGGGCTTCAGCCTGGTGTTCAGCGGCCGTGGTGCGTACCTGCACACCGGCGCGATCATCGGCACCATCATGGTCGGCAACGTGTTCCGCATCATCATGCCGGCCCAGCGCCAGCTGGTGGCGGCGATCGAGAACAACCAGACCCCCGACCCGGTACTGCCGGCCAAGGGCCTGCTGCGCTCGCGCCACAACAACTATTTCACCCTGCCGGTGCTGTTCATCATGATCAGCAACCACTTCCCGAGCACCTACGGTAGTCAGTACAACTGGCTGATCCTGGCCGGTATCGCGGTAGCTGCGGTCCTGATCCGTCACTACTTCAACACCCGCCACGACAGCAACAAGTACGCCTGGACCCTGCCGGTCGGCGCCCTGGCGATGATCTGCCTGGCCTACGTCACCGGTCCGAAACCGATGGCGGTCAGCCCTGAGCAGGCTGCGGCGAAAGTCGAGTACCAGCCACTGCCCGCGACCGCTGTAGGTGGCAAGACCGCAGCCGAGCAACGCGCCGAAGACGCCGCCAAGGCTGCCGCAGCGCCTGCCGCGCCGGCCGAAGCCCCTGCCCAGGCCACGGCCCAGGCCGGCGGCGAGACCTTCGACAAGATCCACAATGTCATCCAGGAACGCTGCACCGTGTGCCACTCGTCCAAGCCGACCAGCCCACTGTTCAGCGCCGCCCCTGCCGGCGTGATGTTCGACACCCCGCAGCAGATCCAGGCCCAGGCCGCGCGCATCCAGGCGCAAGCGGTCGCCAGCCAGATCATGCCGCTGGGCAACATCACCCAGATGACCACCGAAGAGCGCAAGCTGGTCGGTGACTGGATCGCCAAAGGCGCCCCGGTCAACTGAAACACAAATGTCGGGATAACACCGCCCCCTGTGGGAGCGGGTTCACCCGCGAAGAGGCCGGTAATCCCGGCCTCTGTTTCAAGATATACGCAACAAGCAAGCATCGAGCGTTCAGCGTCAGGCGGGACTCCAGGCTCTCTTCATTGTGAGCCTGCCGCCTGAGGCCGGCGCTTGGATCCGAGAATAAAAACAAAACTCGAGGTGCTGCATGTCCGAGTCCCGCAAGGCGTACATCCCTGTTGCGCCGCCGCGTGAGCCCTTGCCCCTGTTCCAACTGATCCTGGTTGGCCTGCAACACGTTCTGCTGATGTACGGTGGCGCGATCGCCGTGCCGTTGATCATCGGCCAGGCCGCCGGGTTGTCCCGTGAAGAAGTCGCTTTCCTGATCAACGCCGACCTGCTGGTCGCTGGCGTCGCCACCATCATCCAGTCCTTCGGTATCGGCCCGGTGGGCATCCGCATGCCGGTGATGATGGGTGCCAGTTTCGCTGCCGTCGGCAGCATGGTGGCCATGGCCGGCATGCCAGGCGTGGGCCTGCAAGGGATCTTCGGCGCCACCATCGCCGCCGGTTTCTTCGGCATGCTGATCGCGCCGTTCATGTCCAAGGTCGTACGCTTCTTCCCGCCACTGGTCACCGGTACGGTGATCACTTCGATTGGCCTGTCGCTGTTCCCGGTGGCGGTCAACTGGGCCGGTGGTGGCCAGGAAGCTGAAGCCTTCGGCTCACCGATCTACCTGATGGTGGCTGGCCTGGTGCTGGCGGTAATCCTGCTGATCAACCGTTTCATGCGTGGCTTCTGGGTCAACGTGTCGGTGCTGGTGGGCATGGGCCTGGGCTACGTCCTGGCCGGTTCCATCGGCATGGTCGACCTGTCGGGCCTGAACGACGCACCCTGGCTGCAAGTGGTAACCCCACTGCACTTCGGCATGCCGACCTTCAGCCTGGCGCCGATCCTGTCCATGTGCCTGGTGGTGGTGATCATCTTCGTCGAGTCCACCGGCATGTTCCTGGCCCTGGGCAAGGTGACCGATCGTGAAGTTACCCCAGGGATGTTGCGTCGCGGCCTGCTGTGCGATGCCGGCGCGTCGTTCATCGCCGGCTTCTTCAACACCTTCACCCACTCCTCGTTCGCCCAGAACATCGGCCTGGTGCAGATGACCGGGGTGCGCTGCCGCTATGTCACCATCGTGGCCGGTGCACTGCTGATCCTGCTCAGCCTGCTGCCCAAGGCAGCCTTCCTGATTGCCTCGATCCCGCCTGCGGTACTGGGCGGCGCGTCCATCGCCATGTTCGGCATGGTCACCGCCACCGGGATCAAGATTCTCCAGGAAGCGGACATCGGCGACCGTCGCAACCAGTTGCTGGTTGCGGTGAGCGTCGGCTTCGGGTTGATCCCCGTGGTGCGTCCGGAGTTCTTCGCCCAGATGCCCCAGTGGATGGAACCCATCACCCACAGTGGCATCGCCATGGCCACGGTCAGTGCCCTGGTGTTGAACGTGCTGTTCAACATCCTTGGCGGTGCCGACCGCGCGGTACACAACGAAGCCTGTCACCAGCATTGAGCAAAGGGGGGCGGCGCACTGCCGCCCCACCTCGAATTCGCCGTAAACGCTACACCGTCGGCCCGCCGGAATGGGCCGTCCGGGGCGCCTGCGCGCCAAAAAAACCCAACAAAAACAATAAGTCCGGGAACCACAACATGAAACGCATCACCTCGTCCCTCTTGCTGGGCAGCAGCCTGCTGGCCACCCTTCCCGCCCACGCTGGCGAATGGCTGCAGTGGCATGGCGAAAGCCTGACCTACCTGTACGGCAAGGATTTCAAGGTCAACCCAGGCATCCAGCAGACGGTTACCTTCGAGCACGCCAACAAATGGAAGTACGGCGACACCTTCATGTTCGTCGACAAGATCTTCTACAACGGCAAGCCCGACCCGGGCAAAGGCGTGACCACCTACTACGGTGAGTTCAGCCCGCGCCTGTCGTTCGGCAAGATCTTTGACCAGAAGCTGGCCTTCGGCCCGATCAAGGATGTGCTGCTGGCCATGACCTACGAGCGTGGCGAGGGCGACAACGAGGCCTACCTGATCGGCCCTGGCTTCGACCTGAACATTCCCGGCTTCAACTACTTCACCCTCAACTTCTACCTGCGCAACACCGAAGGCAGCCGCCCCGGTGACAACGTCTGGCAGATTACCCCGGCTTTCTCGTACACCATTCCGGTGGGCAAATCCGACATTCTGATCGACGGTTACATGGACTGGGTGGTCGACAACGACCAGACCCGCCGTGGCACCTACCACGCCAACCTGCAGTTCAACCCACAGGTCAAGTACGACCTGGGCAAAGCCCTGAACCTGGGCGCCAAGCAGCTGTACGTGGGCATCGAGTACAGCTACTGGAAGGACAAGTACGGCATCGACAGCCAGGGAAACATCGACAGCAACCAGAGCGTTACCAGCGCGCTGATCAAAGTGCACTTCTGAAAAACTGACCGAACGCACAAGTTTGTACCACACTGCTCCAGGACGGAGCACTTGAGGCAAGGCGCGCAAGCCAGTAATCTGCGCGCCCCCTCGATCAGGGCAGAAGGGATTCTGCCTGCGTTTACTGACCGCTCAGTCAATGAATACGGGCGGTTGGCCAACGTGTTGCCAGCCTGAAAGACCCTTTTCATCCGTTCAGAACGAAGTCGAGCAGGAAGGTTTTGCCAGCCCAGGAAAGTTGGCTCAACCCTTGCCAAACAGCTGTGGCCTATCGAAAAAAGCTGACTCAAAAGACAAAAAAGCGCCAACAACGAGCGCTGACAACAGATCAATCAAGGGAGCGACACTCGCAATGCGTACCATCAACAGCCTGATCCTCGCCGGCGGCCTGCTGGCCTGTGGCACCACCTTCGGCGGCGACCTGCTGCAATGGCAGAACAACAGCCTGACCTACCTGTGGGGCAAGAACTTCAAGGTCAACCCGTCGATCCAGCAAACCGTGACCTTCGAGCACGCTGATGGCTGGAAGTACGGCGATAACTTCATCTTTGTCGACAAGATCTTCTACCAGGGCCAGAAAGATGAGGGCAATGGCCCGAACACCTACTACGGCGAAATCAGCCCGCGCCTGTCGTTCGGCAAGATCTTCGACCAGAAGCTGGCCTTCGGCCCGGTCAAGGACGTGCTGCTGGCGATGACCTACGAGTTCGGCGAAGGTGATACCGAGTCGTACCTGATTGGCCCAGGCTTCGACCTGGACATCCCTGGTTTCGACTACTTCCAGCTGAACTTCTACAACCGCACCACCGACGGCAGCCGCGCTGGCGACAACGTGTGGCAGATCACCCCGGTGTGGTCGTACACCATTCCGGTCGGTTCGTCCGATGTGCTGATCGACGGTTTCATGGACTGGGTGGTGGACAACGACGAGAACCGCCGCGGCACCTACCAGGCCAACCTGCACTTCAATCCGCAGATCAAGTATGACCTGGGCAAGGCCTTGCACCTGGGCGAGAAGCAGCTGTATGTGGGTGTCGAGTACGACTATTGGAAGAACAAGTACGGCATCAAGGATTCCGATGCCTTCACCACCGACCAGAACACCATGAGCTTCCTGCTCAAGGTACATTTCTGATCTGAGTACAGGGGCCGCCTTGCGGCCCATTCGCGGGTAAACCCGCTCCCACAGGGTCCGCACCGGATTCATGGCAGACGCTATACATGTGGGAGCGGGTTCACCCGCGAACCGGGGCGAAGCCGCGTGGGGCCGCGCTGCGGCCCATCGCCGGCAAGCCAGCTCCCACAAAGTCCGCGCCGGATTCAAGGCCTGCGCTGTACCTGTGGGAGCGGGTTCACCCGCGAACCGGGGCGAAGCCCCGGCCAGGCCGCATCAATTGGCCGGCCGAACCGCCCGCCACAATTTCCCCGCAATGCCCACCACCGCCAGCACCACGGCACCAGCCACAACCCCGACACCGCCGTTCAGCAGCGCCACGGTCAACGCCCCGCCACGCCCTTCGCTGAACGCCTCGATGGCGTGATGCAGCGGCCCGATGCCATGCACCAGGATCCCGCCACCGACCAGGAACATGGCCGCCGTACCGATTACCGACAGGCTCTTCATCATGTACGGGGCAGCCCGCAGGATGCCGTTACCCACCGCCCTGGCCAGGCGTGATGCCTTACGAGTCATCCACAGCCCCAGGTCATCGAGCTTGACGATACCGCCCACCAGCCCGTACACGCCGATGGTCATGACCACCGCGATGCCCGACAGCACGACGATCTGCTGGGTCAACGGCGAATCGGCAACGATGCCCAGGGTGATGGCGATGATTTCCGCCGAAAGGATGAAGTCGGTACGTACCGCGCCCTTGATCTTGGCTTTCTCGAATGCCACCAGGTCGACATTGGCATCGGCCACCGCCTCCTTGAGCGCTTCGTGCTCGGCGTCCGTCTCGGCCTTGCTGTGCAGGAACTTGTGCGCCAGCTTCTCGAAACCCTCGAAGCACAGGTAGGCACCGCCCAGCATCAGCAACGGTGTCACCGCCCAAGGGATGAACGCACTGATCAGCAGCGCCGCCGGCACCAGGATGGCCTTGTTCACCATCGAGCCCTTGGCCACGGCCCACACCACCGGGATCTCGCGCTCGGCACGCACCCCGGTGACCTGCTGGGCATTCAGGGCCAGGTCATCGCCCAGCACGCCTGCGGTCTTTTTCGCCGCCACCTTGGTCATCACCGAGACGTCATCGAGCACAGTGGCGATATCGTCGATCAGTACCAGTAGACTGCTTCCTGCCATGTTTGCCTGTATCCAGAAGAGTGAGTGCCCAGGATTCTAGCCCAAAGCCGCCGCCTTGAGCGCCCGTCGAGCCCGGTGCTACCATGCCCGATCCCTCTTAGAGGTGGCCAGACACGAGGAAGATCCCTGACCATGAGCACCATTCGCGAGCGCAACAAGGAATTGATCCTGCGCGCGGCCAGCGAGGAATTCGCCGACAAGGGCTTCGCCGCCACCAAGACCAGCGATATCGCGGCCAAGGCCGGCCTGCCCAAGCCGAACGTGTATTACTACTTCAAATCCAAGGACAACCTCTACCGCGAGGTCCTGGAAAGCATCATCGCGCCGATCATGCAGGCGTCGACCCCGTTCAATGCCGAAGGTGACCCGAAGGAAGTGCTGAGTGCGTATATCCGCTCGAAGATCCGCATTTCCCGCGACCTGCCGCATGCGTCCAAGGTGTTCGCCAGCGAGATCATGCACGGCGCCCCGCACCTGTCGCCGAACCAGGTAGCGCAGTTGAACGAGCAGGCGCGGCATAACATCGAGTGCATCCAGCGCTGGATCGACCGCGGGCAGATCGCCCATGTGGATGCGCACCACCTGATGTTCAGCATCTGGGCAGCGACCCAGACCTATGCCGATTTCGATTGGCAGATCTCTGCGGTGACCGGCAAGGCCAAGCTGGCCGACAGCGATTATGACGCCGCAGCCGAGACCATCATCCGCATGGTGCTCAAGGGTTGTGAGCCTGAGGTGGCCTGACCCCCGGCGCTGGCTTCTTCGCGGGTGAACCCGCTCCCACAGGGACACCACGAGCTTCAAGCGTGTGATGGTCCTGTGGGAGCGGGTTCACCCGCGAATAGGCCGGAACAGGCAATAGAGAATTAGGCTACCAGATTAGGCTGCTACACCCGCATCCGCCTTCAACCCCACCTCCTCGATCGCACTGATCGCGCACTGTTCGTCGATATCCGACGTATCGCCGCTGATCCCTACCGCACCCAGCACCTTGCCGTCCTGATCACGCACCAGCACGCCACCCGGCGCCGGCACCACCGGCCGCTCGCCCAACCCGTTCAGCGCGGCAAAAAAAGCCGGCCGTTGCTGTGCGTCCAGTGCCAGCAGGCGCGAACCCTTGCCCAGGGCAATCGCGCCCCAGGCCTTGCCAGTAGCTACCTCCGGCCGAATCAGGCTGGCGCCATCCTCGCGCTGCAGCGCCAGCAAATGGCCGCCGGCATCCAGCACCGCCACGGTCAGTGGCGCGGCATTGATCTTGCGGCCAGCCGCCAGCGCGGCGTTCACCAGGCTGACCGCGACTTTCAGGTTCAAAGCGTTCATGGAAAGGTCCTCTTCTTGTTGTGAGAAGCCCTGAGGGCAGTTGAAAACCGATAGAACAAATAGAACACAACGGAAGATATTTTTGTATACAATATTTTGAAACGATCGTATGCGATGGCGCAAACCTCCGTTTTCACGGGCGCTCGAATGAAAGCGACATCCGCCGACGAAAACCCGTTGACCTAAGCGGCCAGCCATGAATACACTCTGGCACAAAGCAAGTTGTATACAATTACAAAATCGATGAGGCACAAACCATGAGCAAAATGAGAGCAATCGATGCAGCCGTTCTGGTCATGCGCCGTGAAGGTGTAGATACCGCGTTCGGCATCCCGGGGGCTGCCATCAACCCGTTGTACTCGGCCCTGAAGAAAGTCGGTGGCATCGATCACGTCCTCGCTCGTCACGTCGAAGGCGCCTCGCACATGGCCGAGGGTTACACCCGTGCCAACCCGGGCAACATCGGTGTGTGCATCGGCACCTCCGGCCCAGCCGGCACCGACATGGTCACCGGCCTCTACAGTGCCTCCGCCGACTCCATCCCGATCCTCTGCATCACCGGCCAGGCTCCACGTGCCCGCCTGCACAAGGAAGACTTCCAGGCTGTCGACATCACCAACATCGTCAAGCCGGTCACCAAGTGGGCCACCACCGTACTGGAGCCAGGCCAGGTGCCTTACGCCTTCCAGAAGGCCTTCTATGAAATGCGCACCGGTCGCCCAGGCCCGGTACTGATCGACCTGCCGTTCGACGTGCAGATGGCCGAAATCGAATTCGACATCGACGCCTACGAACCGCTGCCAGTGCACAAGCCGTCCGCCACCCGCGTACAAGCCGAAAAAGCCCTGGCCCTGCTCAATGATGCCGAGCGCCCGCTGCTGGTAGCCGGTGGCGGCATCATCAACGCCGACGCCAGCGACAAGCTGGTCGAGTTCGCCGAGCTGACCGGTGTACCGGTAATCCCGACCCTGATGGGCTGGGGCACCATCCCGGACGACCACGCACAGATGGTCGGCATGGTCGGCCTGCAGACTTCGCACCGCTATGGCAACGCCACCCTGCTGAAATCCGACCTGGTGTTCGGTATCGGTAACCGCTGGGCCAACCGCCACACCGGTTCCGTCGACGTCTACACCGAAGGCCGCAAGTTCGTGCACGTGGACATCGAACCAACCCAGATCGGCCGCGTATTCACCCCAGACCTGGGTATCGTTTCCGACGCCGGCAAGGCACTGGACGTGTTCCTCGAAGTGGCCCGCGAGTGGAAAGCCGCTGGCAAGCTGAAGTGCCGCAAGGCCTGGCTGCAAGACTGCCAGGAGCGCAAGGCCACCCTGCAGCGCAAGACCCACTTCGACAACGTGCCGGTCAAGCCGCAGCGCGTCTACGAAGAGATGAACCAAGTATTCGGCAAGGACACCTGCTACGTCAGCACCATCGGCCTGTCGCAGATCGCCGGCGCGCAGTTCCTGCACGTGTACAAGCCACGCCACTGGATCAACTGCGGCCAGGCCGGCCCGCTGGGCTGGACCATCCCTGCCGCCCTCGGTGTGGTCAAGGCCGATCCGAAACGCAAGGTGGTCGCGCTGTCGGGTGACTACGACTTCCAGTTCATGATCGAAGAGCTGGCGGTGGGCGCACAGTTCAACCTGCCGTACGTGCACGTACTGGTGAACAACGCCTACCTGGGCCTGATCCGTCAGGCGCAACGTGGCTTCGACATGGATTACTGTGTACAACTGGCGTTCGAGAACATCAACTCGACCGACGCCGCCACCTACGGTGTCGACCATGTCGCCGTGGTCGAAGGCCTGGGCTGCAAGGCCATCCGTGTGTTCGAGCCGGCCGAAATCGCCCCTGCCCTGCTCAAGGCACAGAAGATGGCCGAAGAGTTCCGCGTGCCGGTGGTGGTCGAAGTGATTCTCGAACGTGTGACCAACATTTCCATGGGCACCGAGATCAACGCGGTCAACGAGTTCGAAGACCTGGCCCTGGTCGGCAACGACGCGCCAACCGCCATCTCGCTGCTGGACTGATCGCCTGACGCCCCCGTGCCGGCCCCTACCTGAGGGCGCCGGGGGCCTTCATCGCAAGGAGACACAACATGCCTCGCTTCGCTGCCAACCTGTCCATGCTGTTCACCGAACAGGACTTCCTGGCCCGCTTCAAGGCTGCCGCCGATGCTGGTTTCAGCGGCGTCGAATACCTCTTCCCGTACGACTTCAGCGCTGCCGAGATCAAGCAGCAGCTGGACGCCAACGGCCTGACCCAGGTGCTGTTCAACCTGCCGGCGGGCGATTGGGCCAAGGGTGAGCGCGGTATCACCTGCCACCCTGACCGCGTCGAGGAATTCCGCGCCGGCGTCGACAAGGCCATCGAATACGCCAAGGTGCTGGGCAACACCCAGGTCAACGCCCTGGCCGGCATTCGCCCACAAGGCCCGGACTGCGCCACCGTGCGCAAGACCTTCGTGGAAAACCTGCGCTACGCCGCCGACAAGCTGAAAGCCGCCGGGATCCGCCTGGTCATGGAAATGATCAACACCCGCGATATCCCCGGCTTCTACCTGAACACCACCAAGCAGGCCCTGGAAATCCAGGCCGAGGTGGGCAGCGACAACCTGTTCCTGCAGTACGACATCTACCACATGCAGATCATGGAAGGTGACCTGGCTCGTACCATGGAAGCCAACCTGAAACTGATCAACCACATCCAGCTGGCCGACAACCCCGGCCGCAACGAGCCAGGCACCGGCGAGATCAACTACCGCTTCCTGTTCGAGCACCTGGACCGCATCGGCTACCAGGGCTGGGTGGGCGCGGAGTACAAGCCGCTGACCACCACCGAGGCGGGCCTGGGCTGGCTGAAGACCCATAACGCAATCTAAGGCTGACCGGGGTCCTGTGACATATGCCTGACCCAGTGGGAGCGGGTTCACCCGCGAATGCAATGCTGGCTTCACTGCCGCTTTCGCGGGTAAACCCGCTCCCACAGAGTTCTGTGTCCAACAACGGGCCTGAGCAGTCTGCTCCATCGAGATTCAACAAATACAACGAGGTAATCTCTCATGGCTAAAATCGGTTTCATCGGCACCGGCATCATGGGCAAGCCCATGGCTCAGAACCTGCAGAAAGCAGGTCACAGCATCTTCGTCTCCACTCACCACGACGCTGCCCCGGCCGACCTGGTCGCCGCCGGTGCCGTGGCCCTGGCCAACCCGAAGGAAGTAGCCCAGGAAGCCGAGTTCATCATCGTCATGGTTCCCGACACCCCGCAGGTCGAGAGCGTCCTGTTTGGTGAAAACGGCGTCGCCGAAGGCGTGGGCCCGAACAAGATCGTGATCGACATGAGCTCGATCTCCCCTACCGCTACCAAAGCCTTCGCCGAGAAAATCAAGGCCACCGGCGCTGCCTACCTGGACGCTCCGGTGTCCGGCGGCGAAGTCGGCGCCAAGGCTGCAACCCTGAGCATCATGGTCGGTGGCTGCCCGAAAGCCTTTGAGCGCACCCTGCCGCTGTTCGAAGCCATGGGCAAGAACATCACCCGCGTCGGTGGCAATGGCGACGGCCAGACCGCCAAGGTGGCCAACCAGATCATCGTTGCCCTGAACATCCAGGCCGTTGCCGAAGCCCTGCTGTTCGCCGCCAAGAATGGTGCCGACCCGGCCAAGGTACGTGAAGCACTGATGGGTGGCTTCGCTTCGTCGAAGATTCTCGAAGTGCATGCCGAGCGCATGATCAAGGGCACCTTCGACCCAGGCTTCCGCATCAACCTGCACCAGAAGGACCTGAACCTGGCCCTGCAGGGTGCCAAGGAACTGGGCATCAACCTGCCCAACACCTCCAATGCCCAGCAAGTGTTCAACACCTGCCAGGCCCTGGGTGGCGGCAACTGGGACCACTCGGCGCTGATCAAAGGCCTGGAGCACATGGCCAACTTCTCGATCCGCGACGACAAGTAAGTAATTTTTAGCCTTCACCGGCCTCTTCGCGGGTGAACCCGCTCCCACAGGTTTTACGCCGTCTTCAGCCTCTGTGAGGCCCCTGTGGGAGCGGGTTTACCCGCGAAGAAGCCAACACCTTTGAACCTGCGACCACAGGTTCAAAGGTGGCACCGAGCAACACCCGCCCCTGGTTCGGCCTGCACGGAGGCAGTTCCAGGGGCGTTTTTGATTCTGCAGAACAACAATAATTGGGAGCCTGCCATGTCGGTCGATCCGCAAAAACTTCTCCGCGAGCTGTTCGACACAGCCATCGCCGCCGCCCACCCCCGTCAAGTCCTCGAACCCTACCTGCCCGCCGACCGCAGCGGCCGGGTCATCGTCATAGGCGCCGGCAAGGCCGCAGCCGCCATGGCCGAAGTGGTCGAGAAAAGCTGGCAGGGCGAAGTCTCCGGCCTGGTCGTAACCCGTTACGGCCACGGCGCCAACTGCCAGAAGATCGAGGTGGTCGAAGCCGCCCACCCGGTCCCCGATGCCGCCGGCCTGGCCGTGGCCAAGCGCGTGCTGGAACTGGTCAGCAACCTCAGTGAAGACGACCGCGTCATCTTCCTGCTGTCCGGCGGTGGCTCGGCACTGCTGGCCCTGCCCGCCGAAGGCCTGACCCTTGCCGACAAGCAGCAGATCAACAAGGCGCTGCTGAAATCCGGCGCCACCATCGGCGAGATGAACTGCGTGCGCAAGCACCTCTCGGCGATCAAGGGCGGCCGCCTGGCCAAGGCCTGCTGGCCGGCCACGGTCTACACCTATGCCATTTCCGATGTACCGGGCGACCTCGCCACGGTGATCGCCTCAGGCCCTACCGTGGCCGACCCGAGCACCTCGGCCGATGCCCTGGCCATCCTCAAGCGCTACAACATCGAAGCGCCCAAGGCCGTTATCGACTGGCTCAACAACCCAGCCTCGGAAACCGTCAAGGCCGATGACCCGGCCCTGGCCCGCAGCCACTTCCAGCTGATCGCCAAGCCCCAGCAGTCGCTCGAAGCCGCCGCGGTCAAAGCCCGCCAGGCCGGGTTCAGCCCGCTGATCCTCGGCGACCTGGAAGGCGAATCACGCGAAGTGGCCAAGGTGCACGCCGGTATCGCCCGGCAGATCGTCCAGCACGGCCAGCCGCTGAAGGCGCCCTGCGTGATCCTGTCCGGCGGCGAGACCACCGTGACCGTGCGCGGCAATGGCCGTGGCGGGCGCAACGCCGAGTTCCTGCTCAGCCTCACCGAAAGCCTGAAAGGCCTGCCGGGCGTGTACGCCCTGGCCGGTGACACCGACGGTATCGATGGCTCGGAAGAAAACGCCGGCGCCTTCATGACCCCGGCCAGCTACGCCCGCGCCGAAGCCCTGGGCCTGTCGGCCAGCGATGAACTGGACAACAACAACGGCTACGGCTACTTCGCCGCGCTGGATGCGCTGATCGTCACCGAGCCGACCCGCACCAACGTCAACGACTTCCGCGCCATCCTGATCCTCGAGACTGCCCAATCATGACGCCTGATAAAAAAGTCAAAATCCTCGCCACCCTTGGCCCTGCGATCAAAGGCATCGACGACATCCGCCAACTGGTAGAAGCCGGGGTGAACATCTTCCGCCTCAACTTCAGCCACGGCGAGCACGCCGACCACGCCCTGCGCTACCAGTGGATCCGCGAAGTCGAGCAGCAACTGAACTACCCGCTGGGTATCCTCATGGACCTGCAAGGGCCGAAGCTGCGCGTCGGCCGCTTTGCCGATGGCAAGGTGCAGCTGCAACGCGGCCAGGCCCTGCGCCTGGACCTGGACAACACCCCGGGCGACAGCCGCCGGGTCAACCTGCCACACCCCGAGATCATCGCCGCGCTCGAACCGGGCATGGACCTGCTGCTGGACGACGGCAAGCTGCGCCTGCGCGTCACCGCCAAGCACAGCGACGCCATCGACACCGAAGTACTGGCCGGTGGCGAGCTGTCCGATCGCAAGGGTGTCAACGTGCCGCAAGCGGTACTCGACCTCTCCCCGCTCACCGAGAAAGACCGCCGCGACCTGGCCTTCGGCCTGGAGCTGGGCGTGGACTGGGTAGCCCTGTCGTTCGTGCAGCGCCCAGAGGACATCGTTGAAGCACGCCAGCTGATTGGCGACCGCGCCTACCTGATGGCCAAGATCGAGAAACCATCGGCAGTGGAACAGCTGCAAGCCATCGCGGAGCTTGCAGATGCGATCATGGTGGCCCGTGGCGACCTGGGTGTGGAAGTGCCGGCCGAAAGCGTGCCGCAGATCCAGAAACGCATCATCGGCACCTGCCGTCATCTGGGCAAACCGGTGGTTGTGGCCACGCAGATGCTCGAATCCATGCGTTTCTCGCCAGCACCGACCCGCGCCGAGGTCACCGACGTGGCCAACGCCGTGGCAGAAGGTGCCGATGCGGTGATGCTGTCGGCCGAGACTGCCTCGGGTGAGTACCCGCTGGAAGCCGTGCAGATGATGAGCAAGATCATCCGCCAGGTGGAGAACGGCCCGGACTACCAGGCCCAGCTCGACGTTGGCCGGCCGAAGGCCGAGGCCACCGTGTCGGACGCCATCAGCTGCGCCATCCGCCGTATCAGCGGCATCCTGCCAGTGGCGGTGCTGGTCAACTATAGCGAGTCGGGCGCCTCGACCCTGCGCGCGGCACGCGAGCGGCCACGGGCCCCGATCCTCAACCTGACACCGAACCTGAACACCGCGCGCCGTTTGAGCGTGGCGTGGGGCGTGCATTCGGTGGTCAACGACCGCCTGCGCCAGGTTGACGAGGTTGTTTCCACTGCGCTGGAGATTGCCCAGGCACAGGGCATGGCCAGCCGTGGCGACACGCTGCTGATTACTGCTGGTGTGCCTTTCGGCAAGCCAGGGTCGACTAACACGCTGCGGATCGAGACTTTGATCTGAGAATGCCGGGGGCGCTTTGCGCCCCTTTCGCGACACAAGGCCGCTCCTACAGGGACCGCGACACCTTCAGGCTTGCGCGCCCCCTGTAGGAGCGGCCTTGCGTCGCGATCGGAGGGCAAAGCCCTCCCAGAACCCTGAAACACCAAACCTGCGGAAAACCCGAGGCCCAAAGAGGCCCACCGCTCCCCATCAACCTCACTGACTGCCCCGATGTACACCAAAAATTTCGTCAACCCGTGCCCCGACTGGGCAACGGCGTTACTCAACGGCTTCAGCCAGGTACTGCTGCTGCGTAATCCCCTGTGCGGCCTGTGCTGCCTGCTGGCCATCCTGCTGACCGCGCCCAACCTGGTCGGCGGCGCCTTGCTCGGCGCCCTGGCCGGCCTGCTCACCGCCCAGGCCCGCGGTTACGACCGTGCCGACCGCCAGGCCGGCCTGTACTGCTACAACGGCGTGCTGATCGGCATCCTGATCAGCGCCGTGCTGCCCTGGTCGGTCATCCTGCCGCCACTGATCATCGCCGCTGGCGGCCTGTCCAGCATCATCACCCACCAGTGGCGCAAGCGCGGCGGCAAGCTGCTGATCGCCTACACCGCACCCTTCGTGCTGCTTGGCTGGGCCGTATTGCAGATCGCCAGCCCCTCGCCCAGCGGCTTCGTCGAAGCCGACCCGCTATACGCGCTGGCGCGCGGCGTCGGCCAGATCTTCCTGCTCGACCAGCCACTGGCCGGTCTGCTGATCATCATCGGCATGTTCATCGCCAACCCTTATGCGGCCATGTGGGCAGTGATCGGTTCGGCCATCGGCGGCGGCGTGGCACTGCTTGCCGACCAGGCGCAAGCCGCGTGGCTGGGCCTGTACGGTTTCAACGCCGCGCTGGCGGCACTGGCGTTCAGCAGGCAAGGTGAAAAGCCGTGGGTAACGCTGCTGGCAATTACTATTGCGCTGATATTGCAGCCGATACTCAACTTGCTACCAGTTTCCGGCTTGACCGCTCCCTTTGTTATCGCCTGCTGGCTGATGCACCTTGGGGTGTATCTGAAAAACCAGCACCACGGCCCCCTTCGCGCACGTCCTGAACAACGGTATTGAGTGGAGGATCTGTGTATATGTTGCCCTTAGCAAGAGGCCGTCGCGCCCCGTCCAAGGTCACAATAGAATGCTCGAAGTTTACTTTGAGCTTTTTGAAACCCGTTGAGAATTCTATCGCGGAGCTGCTAGCCCCTTCCCTCCAGGCGATATAGAGATTTTTTCTGGCCAAATATGTACCTGGGGCCAAACTCGAAGTTTCCGTTGAAGAGGCATCTACAGAAAATCCGGTAGCAGTCCTTGTGGCTTTGAAGGTGGTGGCGCTTGGTCCTTCGACACGGATGATTGTAATTGCCTGATTTTCCTTGAGCATCTTGAGAAGCGGCTTGAGACGCTTCTCTGGGAGCCTGTGCAGCTTAAGCAGTGCTCTTAAGCCAGTGCCTTTTCTGCCGCTTGGGTCCACCTTGTTCACCGGATCGCCACTGCAATACATATACGCATTGATTCCACCCTCCGCGAACGGACTCAGCTCATCAGGCCTATTGAAACGCATCAACCGCGTGTTTAGCAGGCGATATCCGTTGCCCAATGGGTAGCTGTGTTCGCAGATATTGCGCCAATATCCGCAGAACCCGAGCAGCCGGCAGGCCCAATTCGATCGCTCATACCCGTATGGACCATATACAACCGGTTCTGCTCGAACGCGCTCGCTCATAACACCACCTTTCTGCAATTGGCCAATTGTCGTAGCATTCCTGGCTCCACGGTACTGGCAATTCTGTCAGGTGCTTTCGACCATTCTCACTTGTATGGCTATGGCGTGCCCCATAGTCTTAGTGCGACTACGTTTTTGGCCATCGTCTATATGTCCGACTCACAAAGCTTGCGCGAACGCCTCTACATCATGGTGTTTCAGACCGACACCGTAGCCGGCCGGCGCTTCGACAAGATCCTGCTGCTGATCATTCTCGCCAGCTTGGTCACCGTCATCCTCGACAGCATCGACGAAGTGCACCAGAGCTACGCCGGCCTGCTGGCGGGTATCGAGTGGGGCTTCACCGCGATCTTCCTGGCCGAGTACCTCACCCGCCTGTACTGCTCGCCCAAGCCTTTGCGCTACGCATTCAGCTTTTATGGCCTGGTCGATCTGCTGGCGATCGTGCCGGGGATCATCGCGCTGTACTACAGCGACGCCCAGTACCTGCTGATCATCCGGGTGATCCGGATGCTGCGGATCTTCCGCGTGCTCAAGCTCAGCCCGTACCTCAAGCAGGCGCACTACCTGATCGAAGCACTGCGCGGCAGCAAGCAGAAGATCATCGTGTTCCTGGTCACCGTTTCTACCCTGGTGACCGTGTTCGGTACGCTGATGTATGTGATCGAAGGGCCGGAACATGGCTTTACCAGCATTCCCAAAGGTATCTACTGGGCCATCGTCACCCTGACCACGGTGGGCTTTGGTGACATCGTGCCGAAGACGCCGCTGGGGCAGGTGATTTCGTCGTTGGTGATGATCATCGGTTACTCGATCATTGCCGTACCGACCGGGATCTTCACCGCCGAACTGGCCAATGCCATGCGCGGGGAGCAGTTGCAGCATGATTGCCCGACCTGCAGCAAGAAGAGCCATGAGCATGGGGCGGCATTCTGTTCCCGGTGTGGGAATGTGCTGTTTCCCAAGCAATGATGTCGCCTGTTCCGGCCCTTTCGCGGGTAAACCCGCTCCCACAGGATCACCACAGGCCCGAACCCTGCGCGGTCCCTGTGGGAGCGGGCTTGCCCGCGAAGAGGCCGGCACAGGCCGAAGCATAACCAAAGTCGTTTTTGTTCTTTAACCCGCGCAAACCCACCCGCTATAGTCGCTGGCAATCTGCCCCAATAACCTTCAAGAACAAGGAAGCAACGTGAAAAAACTCTTCACCGCCTCGCTACTCGCCGCAGGCCTTGCCCTGGGCAATTTCGCCCAGGCCGCCCCAACCTTGCTCAACGTTTCCTACGACGTGATGCGCGACTTCTACAAGGACTACAACCCGGCCTTCCAGAAACACTGGGAAGCCGAGCACAACGAGAAGGTCAACGTGCAGATGTCCTTCGGCGGCTCGAGCAAGCAGGCGCGAGCGGTGATCGATGGCCTGCCGGCCGATGTGATCACCATGAACATGGCCACCGATATCAACGCCCTGGCCGACAACGGCAAGCTGGTGCCGGACAACTGGGTGAGCCGCCTGCCGAACAACAGCGCGCCGTTCACTTCGGCCACTGTTTTCATCGTGCGCAAGGGCAACCCCAAGGCGCTGAAAGACTGGCCCGACCTGCTCAAGGATGGCGTACAGGTGATCGTGCCCAACCCCAAGACCTCGGGTAACGGCCGCTACACTTACCTGTCGGCCTGGGGCTATGTGCTCAAGCAAGGCGGTGATGAAAACAAGGCCAAGGACTTTGTCGGCAAGCTGTTCAAGCAAGCGCCGGTGCTGGACACCGGTGGCCGTGCCGCCACCACCACCTTCATGACCAACCAGATCGGCGACGTGCTGGTGACCTTCGAGAACGAAGCCGAAATGATCGCCCGCGAGTTCGGCCGCGACCAGTTCGAAGTGGTCTACCCGAGCGTGTCGGCCGAAGCCGAGCCGCCGGTCAGCGTGGTCGACAAGGTGGTGGCGAAGAAAGGCACCCAGGCCGCGGCCGAGGAATACCTGAAGTACCTGTGGTCGCCAGCCGCCCAGGAAATCGCCGCACAGAACTACCTGCGCCCGCGTGATGCGACGGTACTGGCCAAGTACACCGACCGCTTCCCGAAAGTGGACTTCCTGTCGGTGGAGAAGACCTTTGGTGACTGGCGCACCGTGCAGAAGACCCACTTCAATGATGGTGGGGTGTTTGACCAGATCTACAGCAACAATCAGTAATTGATGTAAGCAGGCCCGGCCTCTTCGCGGCTAAAGCCGCTCCCACAAGTACCCCACAGCCCTCAGGTTTTGCACTGTACTTGTGGGAGCGGGTTTACCCGCGAAGAGGCCAGCAACGGCAACATCAGACCTGACGGAATACCAAAGCCTTCAAGCCCCCCGCCGGGTCCACGTCAGGAAACTCCGGTGGATTCTCCAGCCGCTCGACGAAAGCCAGCGACGGCGCCTGCTCCGCCATCCCCTCGATCAGAAACTCTGGCCCGATGCCCGGGTCGTTCACGCACGCCAGCACCGTCCCGCCCTCGCTCAACAGCTCCGGCAAGCGCCGCAGGATCTTCGCGTAGTCCTGGGTCAGCACGAAGCTACCGCGCTGGAAGGTCGGCGGGTCGATGATGATCAGGTCATAAGGCCCGTACTTGCGCACCTTGCCCCACGACTTGAACAGCTCGTGCCCCAGGTACGCCACCCGCGACGCATCGTGGCCATTCAGGCGGTGGTTGTCGCGGCCCCGGGACAACGCCGACTTGGCCATGTCCAGGTTCACCACCTGCTCGGCGCCACCGGCAATCGCCGCCACCGAGAAACCGCAGGTGTAGGCGAACAGGTTCAGCACGCGCTTGCCTGCCGCCTGCTCGCGCACCCAGCGCCGACCATAGCGCATGTCGAGGAACAGGCCGTTGTTCTGCCGCACGCCCAGGTCCAGCAGGTAGGTCAGGCCGTCCTCGACCACCTCGCGCTGCTGGCACGGCTCGCCCAGCAACCACTGGCCCGGGCTGTCGGGCAGGTAGCGGTGCTGGAGAAGGATGGCTTGACCAGTCCACTGTGGGCGCTCGGCGAGAGTACGCAGCATGGCCTCCAGTTCGGCCAGCTGGCCTTCCGCCGGCTCGCGGAACAGGGCGACCGACAGCACGCCTTGCAGCCAGTCGACAGTTACCTGCTCCAGGCCCGCCCAGCAGCGGCCCCGGCCGTGGAACAGGCGGCGGGTTTCCTGCGGGGCAGGGTCGAGGGCGGCGAGCAGGTGTTGCTCCAGAGTCTGGATCGGCGAAGTCATCATGGGTCGTAACTGGCAAAGAGCAGCATTCTACCTTGTGGGCCTCTTCGCGGGTAAACCCGCTCCCACAGGATCACCACAGGCCCGAACCGTGTGGAGCAGCTGTGGGAGCGGGTTTACCCGCGAAAGGCCCGCAAGACCACCTCATTCCTCGGCCACAACCCGCGCTGGCCGGAACCACCACCCCTGCTGCATGCCCGCAGCAGCCAGCAGGATCAACGCTACCCCCAGCCACTGCAAAGGTGCCAACCGGTGCCCGAACGCCACCCAGTCCACCAGAATCGCCGCAATCGGATAGATGAACGACAGTGCCCCGGTCAACGCCGTGGGCAAGCGCTGGATGGCGCTGTACAGCAACACATACATCAAGCCGGTGTGCACCATGCCCAAAGTCACCAGGCTGGCCAGCGCCGGCACTTCCCCCGGCAACCCGCCAAGCTTGACCCACGGTGCCAGCAACAGCACCCCCGTGGCCACCTGGATCAGCGCGATCAGGTGCGGTGGGGTGCCGCTCAGGCGCTTGATGATCAACGCCGCGATGGCATACAGGAAGGCCGCCCCCAGCGCCAGCGCAATGCCCAGCAAATAGTCCCCACCACCACCCTGCCCCGCGCCATGGGCACTGACGATGGCCAGCATGCCGAGGAACGCCACGCTCAGCCAGGTGACCTTGGCCAGGGTGATCTTCTCGCCCAGGAACACGGCCGCCAGCCCCACCAACATGAACGGCTGCACGTTGTACACCGCCGTGCCGATGGCGATCGACGCCCGCGAGTAGGAGGCGAACAGCAGCACCCAGTTGCCGACGATGGCCACACCGCTGGCAATCGCCAGCAGGAACGCCGTGCGGCTGATCACCCCCGGCCGCAGGAAGCCGAACCCAGCACAGATCGCCAGCAAGGTCACGGCACCGAACACGCAGCGCCAGAACACCACCTCGAGCACCGGCTGGCCGGATACCAGCACGAACCAGCCAATGGTCCCGGAAATCAGCATGGCGGCGACCATTTCCAGCGAACCACGGCGCAACGAACTATCCATTTCACACCTCCTGTCGATGATGGCAACAGTATGCAAATGTTTCCGGGAGGCCTTCCAGCGGATATCGAAGGTGGATTTGCTGAACTACCTTTACTATCAAGGCAAATCATACGAACGACCTTATGAGGGTGACCATGACCGATGCCATCGACCAACTGCTGATCAATGCACTGATGGAGGATTCACGCCGTTCGCTCAAGGCCCTGGCGCAGATCAGCGGGCTGTCGGCGCCCAGCGTCAGCGAACGCCTGCGCCGCCTGGAGGAACGCGGCGTGTTGCGTGGTTACACCGTAGAGGTCGACCCGCGCGCCTTTGGCTACCAGTTGCAGGCCATCGTGCGCATCCGCCCGCTACCGGGGCAGTTGCAGGAGGTGGAGCGGCAGATCATTGCGATTGCGGAATTCACCGAATGCGACAAGGTCACCGGCGAGGACTGCTTCATTGCCAGGCTGCATGTGCGCTCGATGGAGCAGCTGGATACCCTGCTCGACCGCATCAATGTACTGGCCGAGACCAACACCGCCATCATCAAGAAAAGCCCGGTGAAGCGGCGGTTGCCGCCGATGGATTGAGTTTTGCCTGTACGGTCCCCTTCGCGGGTAAACCCGCTCCCACAGCATCTCGACGGGCCTGAATGCTGTGGAATACTTGTGGGAGCGGGTTCACCCGCGAAGAGGCCGGCACAAGAAAAAGCTGACTATTTTTTGTACACAAGAATGTCACCATAAGTGCCGTTTTTGTGTGCACTTACCAAGATTACGCCCCATTACGTTACACACTTCCCACAACTTATTTTGACCAAACGATCAACTAAATCACCCTCGGAAAATTTAAACCTGTTCATTTGGTCAACTTATATTCCCTTCATTTCATAAACTTATATTTCAACAAGATAGATTCAAAATGATGGCCCGCTGAAAGTTGCTTCTCCCTTGGCATGGAACTCGCTTTTGTGTGTTCGTGTTTTGTATACAAATTGAGCAAAACATAAATACACAAGAACCCGCGACGCCGACCCAACATCGGCCGCCGCGCCCCAAACCTGAGATGCCAACGCTGCACCGACGAGATGGCGAGCCCGTGCGCATGCCCGCTCATCGCAGTCCACGTGCATCAGGAGCCCGCCGGAATGAGTACCAGCCTCGACCTTGCCCCTGAACTATCCGTCGCCAGCACCCACCCCGCTTCCCCTCTTGCCGGTCACCAGCCGGAACTTGCCCTGAGCCCGCGCCTGCACAACCGCGACCTCGCCCCGACACGCGTCGAGGGCCGTCGCTGGGGCGGCTACAGCATCTTCGCGCTATGGACCAACGATGTGCACAACATCGCCAACTACTCGTTCGCCATGGGCTTGTTCGCCCTCGGCCTGGGTGGCTGGCAAATCCTGCTGTCGCTGGCCATCGGTGCGGCGCTGGTGTACTTCTTCATGAACCTGTCCGGCTACATGGGGCAGAAGACCGGCGTGCCGTTCCCGGTCATCAGCCGCATCGCCTTCGGCATCCACGGCGCGCAGGTACCGGCGCTGATCCGCGCGGTCATCGCCATCGCCTGGTTCGGCATCCAGACCTACCTGGCTTCGGTGGTGCTGCGGGTGCTGCTCACCGCCGTATGGCCGCAAATGGCAGCCTACGACCATGACAGCATCCTTGGCCTGTCGAGCCTGGGCTGGGTGTGCTTCGTGTCGATCTGGCTGGTGCAGCTGGTGATCCTGGCCTACGGCATGGAGATGGTGCGCCGCTACGAGGCCTTTGCCGGCCCGGTGATCCTGCTGACTGTCGCCGCCCTGGCGGTGTTCATGTACTTCAAGGCCGACGCCCGCATCGCCTGGTCGGTGGCCGAGCCGCTGACCGGCTACGAGATGTGGCGCAACATCTTTGCCGGCGGCGCGCTGTGGCTGGCAATCTACGGCACCCTGGTGCTGAACTTCTGTGACTTCGCCCGCTCCTCGCCATGCCGCAAGACCATCCGCGTCGGCAACTTCTGGGGCCTGCCGGTGAATATCCTGGTGTTCGCCATGATCACCGTGGTGCTGTGCGGCGCGCAGTTCCAGATCAATGGCCAGATCATCGACAGCCCGACCCAGATCGTCGCCGCCATCCCCAGCACAGCGTTCCTGGTACTGGGCTGCCTGGCCTTCCTGATCGTCACCGTGGCGGTGAACATCATGGCCAACTTCGTCGCCCCGGCCTTCGTCCTCAGCAACCTGGCACCGCGCCACCTGAACTTCCGCCGCGCCGGGCTGATCAGCGCCACCCTGGCAGTGCTGATCCTGCCATGGAACCTGTACAACAGCCCGCTGGTGATCGTGTACTTCCTGTCCGGCCTGGGTGCCCTGCTCGGCCCGCTGTACGGGGTGATCATGTCCGACTACTGGCTGCTGCGCAAAGGCTGCATCAACGTGCCGCAGCTGTACAGCGAAGACCCGGCCGGCGCCTACCACTACACCAAGGGCATCAACCTGCGCGCGGTGGCCGCCTTCGTGCCGGCCGCACTGCTGGCCATCGTCCTGGCCCTGGTACCCAACTTCCACGGCATCGCGCCGTTCTCCTGGCTGATCGGTGCCGGCATCGCCGCCGCCCTGTACCTGCTGATCGCCCCACGCAAACGCCATTACCACGACGTCAGCGGTGAATGCATCGCCGTTGACCACAGCAGCCATTGACCAGGGAGGACTACCCATGCGCATTCTGATCGCCAACGTCAACACCACCGAAGCCATCACCGAAGCCATTGCCGAACAGGCCCGTGCGGTGGCCGCGCCCGGCACCGAAATCATCGGCCTCACCCCATGGTTCGGTGCCGAGTCGGTGGAAGGCAACTTCGAAAGTTACCTGGCCGCCATCGCGGTGATGGACCGGGTGCTGGCTTACGAAGGCCCTTACGACGCCGTGATCCAGGCGGGTTACGGCGAGCATGGCCGCGAAGGCCTGCAGGAATTGCTGAACGTGCCGGTGGTGGACATCACCGATGCCGCCGCCAGCACGGCGATGTACCTGGGCCATGCCTACTCGGTGGTGACCACCCTGGACCGCACCGTGCCGCTGATCGAAGACCGCCTGAAGCTCTCCGGCCTGTATGACCGCTGCGCATCGGTGCGGGCCAGCGGGCTGGCGGTGCTGGAGCTGGAAGCCGACCCGCAGCGCGCCGTGGAGGCGATTGTCGAGCAGGCAGAACGCGCCGTGCGTGACGACAAGGCCGAGGTGATATGCCTGGGTTGCGGCGGCATGGCCGGGCTGGACGAGCAGATCCGCCAGCGCACCGGCGTGCCGGTGGTGGATGGCGTGAGCGCGGCGGTGACCATTGCCGAATCGCTGGTGCGCATGGGCTTGACTACCTCCAAGGTACGTACTTATGCCACGCCACGAGCGAAGAAAGTGGTGGGTTGGCCGATGCGCTTCGGCCGTTAGGCATCCTTCGCCGGACCTGGCCTCTTCGCGGGTAAACCCGCTCCCACAGGGACCGCATTGCTCTCAAGGCCCGTGCAGTACCTGTGGGAGCGGGCAAGCCCGCGAAGAGGCCGGCAGAGGAAAACCATCAAGTCGGGCAGCTATGCGCACCATCATTCAAGCCCTGACGCACGTTGCGGCTGAGCAGGCTGGCCTTGCCGTCGTGCCAGGTCAGGGTGAGGACGTAGAGGGTGTCGAAGTCGTCGCCGCCCCAGTCCTCGGTGATCACCCGCTCTTCACCCAGGGCCTTGCCAGCCACGGCATTGATCAGGTCTGGTAGGTAGCCGTGTGACCAGGCGGTGTACACGGTCGCGTTACGGTACTTGTCACGCAGCAGCTCTTCGGCCAGCGCGTCGGTGTCGTTGGCGCCATAGTCGATGTTTACCGGCAGGCCCAGGCGAATGGCGCTGGGGCTGATGGTCATCAGCGGGCGAATGTAGCTGTAGCTTTCGTCCTTGCTGCCTTCCTCGACATGCCGTGAGGGGTTGGCAGCGAACACGTAGTCGGCCTTGCCAAAGCGCTCGGGCAACACGGTAGCCAGGTCCAGCGCACGGTTCAGGCCTTGGCAGTTCAACTGGCCCAGCCCTTCGCCCGGCTTCTCGGCGTGGCGCAGGAACACAAGGGTCTGGGTGCCATCCACCGGTTGCGCCCGGCTTTCGACAGCCTCCAATGCCAGCGGTACAGCGACGGCCGTCAGCACCAGGCTCAGCAACCAGTGACGACGACGGCGGAAGAATGTTGGCAACTTCATCAAGGCAGGCTCGTGTGGCAGAAAAATCGGGTTGACCCGCCACATCACCCCGCCAACAGCACGGCAGGGCATCCTTGTAGTGAATGCCGTCCTTGGCAACGAGTGAGGGTGAGAGTGCCCTGAACCCGTTTGGTTCCTCCCTGGAGGTGGATGCCGTTCCCTAGGCAAGGCTTACATTAGGGGATGGGGTGTTGCTGAATTGTGTAGGGCGCAAGAACATCGGGTTGCAATAGGCCACTCAATCGTCCCGCGTCAGCACTTCCAGCAATTCGATCTCGAAGGTCAGATCAGAATTCGGCGGAATCGCCCCGACGCTGCGTTCGCCATAGCCCAGATGCGCCGGTACCAGCAGCTTGCGCTTACCGCCCACGCGCATCCCCATCAGGCCTTGATCCCAGCCCTTGATTACCCGGCCGGTGCCAATCACGCACTGGAACGGCTTGCCACGTGACCAGGAGGAGTCGAACTCGCTGCCGTCGGCCAGCCAGCCGGTGTACTGGGTGGTGATCAGGGCGCCTTTGACGGCGGTTTTGCCATCCCCCTCCACAAGGTCGATGATCTGCAGTTCTTGGCTCACGGGGCATACTCCAACGCTGGAAACAAAGCCGCCCTTTTCTCAGGTACGCAACGGTTTGGCAAGCCCGCTCTTGATCAGCCGAGCTGCTCGAAGGCTTCCTGGCCGGTCAATTCCTTGGTCTGGTTGGCGAAGCAATACCAGGCGGGTTTCTCTTCGACGAAAATCTGCAGGTCGAAATCCCACGCCTGGTCGCCGTCGAGCAGCCCGACCGGCACGGCGTGGAAGTCATTGGCCTTGAGCCGGTAGTACAGGTGGGTGCCGCACTGGCCGCAAAAACCGCGCTGGGCCCAGTCGGAAGACTCAAAGACGCTGGGCGCGCGCCCTTCGATAACTGGCGGCTGGCTGCAGTGCACCACCAGCAAAGGGCCGCCGGTCCACTTGCGGCACATGCTGCAGTGGCAGGCGCTGATATGGGTGTTGTCGACGGTGACCTTGAGCCGGGTGGCGCCGCACAGGCAGGTGCCGTGTTTTTCCAGGGCCATGGCTGGCTCCTTGAGCGGAAGATGGGCCAGCAAGTATAGACGCCTGTACCGGCCCCATCGCCGGCACAGGTAGCACAAGACAGTTGCCCAGGTCAGATGTACACAGTACCGCGCATGTACAGCGCCGCCCGCCCGCTGATGATCACCCGGCCGTTACCCGGCACCACGCACTGCAGCTGCCCTTTGCGCACCCCACCCTGCTCGCAGCTCAGCACGTTCTTGCCCAGACGCTCAGCCCATATTGGCGCCAGCGAGGTGTGCGCCGAGCCAGTCACCGGGTCTTCGTTCACGCCGACCCGCGGGCCGAACCAGCGGGTGACGAAATCAAAGCCACGGCCTGCCGCGGTAACAGCGATACCGCGAACATCGAAAGCCGACAGCGCAACAAAATCCGGCTTCAGGGTGTCAAGCGACAGGGCGTCATCGATCACCACCACATAGTCATCACTGCGGTATAGCGCCTGTGCCTGACCAAGGCCCAGTGCTTGCAGCAGGCCCGGCGGAATGTCCACGGCGACCGGCTGCTTGGCCGGGAAGTCCATGGCCAGCGAACCGTCGGCGTTGCGACTGACCCGCAGCTCACCACTGCGGGTGTTGAAACGCAGCACTTGGGCTTGCTCGCCCAGCTGTTCGAACAGCACATAGGCCGAGGCCAGGGTGGCATGGCCGCACAGGTCGACTTCCACGGTCGGGGTGAACCAGCGCAGGTCGAAGGTTTCGCCGTTGCGCACGAAGTAGGCGGTTTCCGACAGGTTGTTCTCTTCGGCGATGCGCTGCAGCACGTCGTCCGGCAGCCAGCTTTGCAGCGGGATCACTGCCGCCGGGTTGCCCCCGAACGGTTCGGCGGAAAACGCATCGACCTGGAAGATTTCAAGTTGCATGCCCACACTCCTTGTTGCCCGATCGCTGCCAGGCAGATGTATGAAAAGGGTTATTGGCTTACCGGCGTCAACACGGCTTCGCCGGCAAAGAACGCCTGCAGGTTGCGCAGCACCAGGGTCACCGTGTCGCGCGCTGCCTCCGGCGACTGGCCGGCCACGTGGGGGGTGAGCACGGTGTTGCCAAGGGCCTTGAGGGCATCGGGTACCGCCGGCTCGTCGTCGAACACATCCAGTGCTGCACCAGCCAGTTGGCCATGCTGCAGCGCGGCGACCAGGGCCTGGGTGTCGACCACGCTGGCACGCGCGATGTTCACCAGATAGCCCTCGGGGCCCAAGGCCGCGAGCACCTGTGCATCGACCAGGTGGTGAGTATTGGCACCGCCGGGGGTGGCCACCACCAGGATGTCGACAGCATCGGCCAGGTGCTGCGGGCTGTCGTACCAGGTGTAGGGCACATCCTGGCGCGGCGTGCGGCTGTGGTAGCTGACGGGCATGGCAAAGCCCAGGTGGGCACGCCTGGCGATGGCCAGGCCTACCGCACCAAGGCCGAGAATGCCCAGGCGCTTGCCGCTCACCGAAGGGCTGATCACCCGGTTCCATTCTCCCCGGCGGGTACTGGCATCGGCGCGAGGAATATCGCGCAACAACGCCAGCAGCAGGGCAAGGCTGTGGTCGGCGACCGCCTCCGCATTGGCCCCGGCGCCGTTGGTGACGGTGATGCCGCGCGCAGCGGCCGCGGCCAGGTCGACCTGCTCGTAGCCGGCACCGATCACGCAGATGATCTGCAGCTTGGGCAGAACGTCGATTTCGCTGGCAGTCAGGCCCAGCGGGCCGCGGGTGAGCACGGCATCGATTTCATCGGCATGGCGCCGGATGGCCTCCGCCCGCAGCTGCGGCGAAGGGGCACGGATCAGACGGTAGCCGGCCTGCTCCAGCATGGGCAGGTAGTCATCGACGGTTTCCACCAGTACCAGGACTGTCTTGTGCATGCCACCTCCGGGTCAGTTCGAGGCGACATTATGCGGAGTCACTGGCCAGTACAGTCAATCAGAAAATGTTTGTTGAACTGTACTGTATGGGCGGAGTGGCAGGGAGGCCGCGTGGGGGCTAGGGGTGCTTGGCGAAGGAGGTGCGATGCTAGTGAGATCGAGCGCCGCCCGCGCGGCGCTTCGCGGGACAAGCCCGCTCCCACATTTGTTGCAACGTGGCCATGTCTGTTGGAGAGGCGTTGCCAGCTTTGGTGCATGTCTTCAGACAGGTGGGGCGGCGGATGTGTCCACCTCGAGATCGAGTCGGGCCAACAAGGCGGGCAACCATGGCCTGACAAGTTCGGTACGTTGCAACAAATGTGGGAGCGGGCTTGTCCCGCGAAGCGCCGCGCGGGCGGCGCTCGATCTCACAGCCAGTACAAAACCAAAGGCGAGCCTCCAGCTCTCACCCGCCCCATTCAATTACTGGGCGAACGCGCGCCCCAGACCACCCGGCACACCGCTGCTGTCAGTTTCCTGCCACGGCCCGTCCGGGCTCAGCGACCAGCTCCAGCCGTTGTCGAAGCGGTAGTAGGTCCGCTGGCGGTAGAAGGTATTGGGCTTCTTCTCCAGCACATACACACCCAGCTTCGGGTCCCAATGGCTCGCCCCGCCAGGTGGCGGCGCGAAGCTGGCCGAGGTACGAGGCATCGGCTTGGGCGTGGCCGCAGGCTTGCTCGGCGCGGGGGCCGGCTGCCTGTCCGGCAAGGGCTTGACCGCCGGCCCCGGCCCTGGCGGCAGCCGCTCGATCGGTGGTTCGGGCTGCTCGTACGGCTCATGCACCGTACACGCAGACAAACCCAGGGCCAGGGTGATCAGGGTCAGGCGGACGATGCTGTGCATGGCATTGCTCTCTTACGGGTCGGGGCTGTCGATGGTCAGGTGCTGGATGGCCTGGGTGGCGCTGGGCAGTGGCGTGCCCTGGCCAATCCACTCGCCATGGGTTGGCTGGCCAGCGCGTGATACACGTGCAACGAGTTGGACTTCGGCAAAGTCCGACAGTTTCATCTGCGGCATCATGGCGTCGGCGTCGGACAACTCCACCTCGATCGGCAATTGCGCCACGGTCACCCGCTTGGCCGCCAGCGGCATGGGTGGGCCATTGCTGGCGCGGGCGAAGATGAACACCGTGTCATCCGGCTTGACCTTGTCCTTCAACGCCGCCGCCAGCTCCACGCGCACCTTCAAGCGAGCCGCCACGGGCGCCGCCTGCCCCGGCGATCCACCCAGGCGCTCGGCGGCGCGATCGATACCGCCCTGCAGCGCCGCTCGCGAGGCATCACCTTCCGGCAACTGCGCCAGCAGGCGCTTCCAGTAGTCGATGGCTTCCTGGTAACGCTCGCCCTCGAATGCAGCGATACCACGCAGGCCCAGGCTGGTCACTTCGTTGGGGTCGGCTTTCAGTGCCTCGTCAGTCAGCGCCTGCAGTTGCGGGCTCCATTTCTTGTCGGCCGCGAAGTACAGCGCCTGTGCCCACTGCCCGAGCAATTCGGGCTGGCGACCGGCCAGGTTCACGGCGCGCTCGAAGGTACGCGCGGCATCGGCGGGGCGCTGCTCGGCCATGTAGGCTCGGCCCAGGAAGTACACGGCCTCGGCGGAATCCGGCTGGGTCTGTACCACCCGTTCCAGGCGGGCAGTCATTTCTTCCATCGACTTGGGCGCCTCGGCAAACTCCTGGGTCAACTCCACCTTGTCGGCCGCGCCGAAATGCAGGTACAGCCCCAATGCCAGCAGCGGCACCAGCAGCGCCGCCAGCAACGGCAGGGCCTTGCCCAGATGCCCCTGGCGCGGGGCTTCAGCACCCTCGGTATCCGCCAGCAGCTCACGGCCGGCCTCGTCACGGCCCTTGGCCATCTGCGCCTCGTCGAGCACGCCGGCGGCCTGCTGGGCAGCCAATTCGGCGATGCGCTCCTGGTACAGGGCCACGTTCAGGGCTGTACGGTCTTCTTCCTGCTGGCGGCCACGGCCACGCAGGATCGGGATCAGCAGGAAGCTGAGGGCAGCGAGCAGCAGCAGGCCCGCGCTAAGCCAGAATTCAATCATGGGTCTGTTCTTTTTCCAGCAATTTGGCGAGACGCTCGCGTTCTTCGGCGGACAACTCATTGGCGCCCTGCACGGCCGCACTGCGGCGCCGGCGCACGATCAGCGCCAGCACCACGAAACCACCAGCCAGCAAAATCCCCGGGCCGAACCACAGCAGCCAGGTACGCCCGCTGAGCGCCGGCTTGTAGCGCACGAAGTCACCATAGCGGTCGACCATGAAGTCGACGATCTGCTGGTTGCTCTTGCCCTCGCCGAGCATGCGGAAGATTTCCCGACGCAGGTCGGCGGCAATCGGCGCGTTGGAGTCGGCGATGTCCTGGTTCTGGCACTTGGGGCAGCGCAGCTCCTTGGTCAGCTGCTGGTAGCGCTCACGCTCGGCATCGTCGCGAAACTGGTAGGTGTCGATGGCCGCCTTGGCCACGCCTGCCAGGCTCAACCCCATGAAGAGCCCCAGCACGGCAGCTGCCAGCCCCCGCTTCATGGCTTGGCCTCGTCGACCAGGCCCTGGTACAGCGGCGCCAGCTGCTCACGCCAGACCGTGGCATCGACCACGCCCACGTGCTTGTAGCGGATGATGCCCTTGGCATCGATCAGGAAGGTTTCCGGCGCGCCATACACGCCCAGGTCCAGGCCCAGGCTGCCCTGCTCGTCACGAATGTCCAGCTGGTACGGGTTGTGGAACTCGGCCAGCCACTTCAGGGCCGCCGCATTGTCGTCCTTGTAGTTGACGCCGTGGATCACCACGCCCTGCTGGGCCAGCTGGTTCAGGTACGGGTGCTCGACCTTGCACGACGGGCACCAGGTGGCCCACACGTTGACCAGTGCCGGGCGGCCACGCAAGTCGGCCTCGGTCAGGGTACGGTCGCCCTGGGTCGAGGCCAGGGAAAACGCCGGGAACGGCTTGCCGATCATTGCCGAGGGCAGCTCGTCGGGCTTGAGGAACAGCCCTTTGTAGAGGAACACCGCCACCAGCAGGAATACCGCCAGGGGGACTACCATGATCCAACGCTTCATGCAGCTGCTCCAGACACGCCCAGGGCATCACGCACCCGGGTCTTGACCTTGACGCGATAGCGCCGGTCGAGGGCCGCCAGCAACCCGCCCAGGCCGGTCAGCAGACCGCCCAGCCAGATCCAGCGGACGTAAGGCTTGATATGCACGCGTACTGCCCAGGCGCCGTTCTCCAGCGGCTCACCGAGGGCGACGTACAGGTCACGGGTGAAGCCGGCGTCGATGCCGGCTTCGGTCATCATCGACTGCTGCACGGTGTACAGGCGCTTCTCAGGATGCAGGGTGGTCACTTCACGGCCATCCCGGCTGACCACCACGGTGCCCTTGTCGGAGATGAAGTTCGGCCCTTCGAAGTGCCTGGCGCCCTGGAACAGGAACTGGTACCCGCCCAGCTCCACGCTCTCGCCCGGCGCCATGCGCAGATCGCGTTCGGCGCTGTTGTTGCTCGACAGCACCACGCCCAGCGCGCACACCGCCAGGCCCAGGTGCGCCAGCTGCATGCCCCAGTAGCTGCGACCCAGCCCGGGCAGGCCCTTGAGCAGGCCTTTGTGGCGGGTCTTGTCGAGGATATCGCGCAGCCCGCCAAGTACCACCCAGGCGGCCAGGGCGAAGGCGGTCAGGGTTGGCCAGTCGAAATCGTCAACGATAAAGCCCGCTACCGGCGCAAGGATGGCGCTACCGATCAGCACTGGGGTCATCATGCTGGCCAGCCATTTGCCGGGGGTGTCTTTCCAGCGCACCACCACGCCCACACCCAGCACCACCATCAACAGTGCCATGAGCGGCAGGAACAAGGCATCGAAATACGGTGGGCCGACCGACAGCTTGGCCCCGGTGAGCGCATCGAGCACCAGTGGGTACAGGGTACCGAGCAGAATCATCGATGCCGCCACCACCAGCACCAGGTTGTTGGCCAGCAGCAGTGTCTCGCGCGACCATAGGGCAAAGCCGACCTGGCTCTTGACCACCGGTGCGCGCAAGGCGAACAGGGTGAGCGAACCACCGACCACGAACAGCAGGAAGATCAGGATGAAAATGCCCCGCGACGGGTCGGCGGCAAAGGCGTGCACCGAGGTCAGCACACCGGAGCGCACCAGGAAGGTACCCAGCAGGCTCAACGAGAACGCGGCAATCGCCAGCAGCACGGTCCAGCTCTTGAACACCCCGCGCTTCTCGGTCACCGCCAGCGAATGGATAAGCGCCGTACCCACCAGCCAGGGCATGAACGAGGCGTTTTCCACCGGGTCCCAGAACCACCAGCCACCCCAGCCCAACTCATAGTAGGCCCACCACGAGCCCAGGGTAATACCGACGCCGAGGAAGGCCCAGGCAACGATGGTCCAGGGCCGCGACCAGCGCGCCCAGGCGGCGTCCAGGCGGCCACCGAGCAAGGCGGCGATGGCGAAGGCGAAGGCCACCGAGAACCCGACGTAGCCCATGTACAGCATCGGCGGGTGGACGATCAGGCCAAAGTCCTGCAATAGCGGGTTGAGGTCGCGGCCATCGGTCGGCACCTGCGGCAGCAGGCGCTGGAACGGGTTGGAGGTGATGATCAGGAAGCTCAGGAAGCCCACGCTGATCATGCCCATCACCGCCAGCACGCGGGCCAGCATCACCTGCGGCAGCTGCCGCGAGAACACCGAAACGGCGAAGGTCCAGCCGCCGAGGATCAGCGCCCACAGCAGCAGCGAACCTTCGTGGGCGCCCCACACGGCACTGAACTTGTAGTACCAGGGCAAGGCGCTGTTGGAGTTGCTGGCCACATAGGCGACCGAGAAGTTGTCGGTCATGAAGGCATGAGTCAGGCAGGCGAAGGCAAAGGCCAGGAAAGCGAACTGCCCCCAGGCCGCCGGCCGCGCCAGGCTCATCCACAGGCTGTCGCCACGCCAGGCGCCCAGCAGCGGCACGCTGGCCTGCACGACGGCAAAGCAGATGGCCAGGATCATCGCCAGCTGGCCGAGCTCGGGGATCACCAGCGCCGCGTTCATGGCCTTGCCTCCCCGCCAGTGGCGGCCTGGCCGCTTTCCTTCAGGGCCTTGGTGACCTCGGGCGGCATGTACTTCTCGTCATGCTTGGCCAGTACTTCATCGGCCACTACCACGCCGTCGGCGTTGAGCTTGCCGAGGGCGACGATGCCCTGCCCTTCGCGGAACAGGTCGGGGAGGATGCCACGGTAGGTGATCGGCACCGACTTGTTGAAGTCGGTGACCACGAAGCGCACGTCCAGCGAATCGGACGAACGCTGCACCGAACCTTTTTCGACCATGCCGCCGGCGCGGATGCGGGTGTCCAGCGGCGCTTCGCCGTTGGCGATCTGGGTCGGGGTGTAGAACAGGTTGATGTTCTGCTGCAATGCGCTCAAGGCAAAGCCGACGGCAACCCCGACGCCGACCAGCAGGCCGACGATGAGCAACAGGCGTTTCTTGCGCTGCGGATTCACTGGTTGTTCTCCCGGCGCAAACGGCGCGCCTCATCTTGCAGGTAGCGACGGCGGGCCAGCACGGGCGCGGCGACATTCAGCGCCAGCACCGCCAGGCAGATGCCATAGGCCGTCCACACGTACAGGCCATGGTGGCCCATGGCGAGAAAGTCACCGAAGGTGGCGAAACTCATTGTGCGGCCCTCCGCCCCAGGCTGTTCAATACTTCATCCTTGACCCAACTGGCGCGTGCCTCGCGCTTGAGTACTTCAAGGCGCATGCGCAGCAACAGCACAGCGCCAAAGAAGCAGTAGAAGCCCAGCGCCGTGCACAGCAGCGGCAACCACATTTCTGCGGGCATCGCCGGCTTTTCGGTGAGGGTGAAGGTGGCGCCCTGGTGCAGGGTGTTCCACCACTCCACCGAGTACTTGATGATCGGGATGTTCACCACGCCGACGATCGCCAGTACCGCACAGGCCTTGGCTGCACTGTCACGATTACTGATTGCCTGGCCCAGCGCAATAATGCCGAAGTACAGGAACAACAGGATGAGCATGGACGTCAGCCGGGCATCCCAGACCCACCAGCTTCCCCAGGTGGGCTTGCCCCAGATGGCCCCGGTGACCAGCGCCACGGCGGTCATCCAGGCGCCAATGGGGGCGGCGCATTGCAAGGCGACGTCGGCCAGTTTCATCTTCCACACCAGCCCCACCACCCCGGCCACTGCCAGCAGCACGTAGCAGGACTGCGCCAGCATCGCCGCCGGTACGTGGATGTAGATGATGCGGAAGCTGTTGCCTTGCTGGTAGTCCTGGGGGGCGAAGGCCAGGCCCCAGGTGATGCCGACCAGCAGCAGGAGCACGGCAGCGCCGGCAAGCCACGGCAGCATGCGGCCGCTGATGGCATAGAACCATTTGGGGGAGCCCAGCTTGTGGAACCACGTCCAGCTTATTTTCATCAGGGTACATCCAGGGTATTGGCCGGGCTTGAAAGCCCGGGACTCGTTATTCGCCGACGCTGATCTTCAGGCCGGCCGCTATCGCAAAGGGTGCCAGGGTCACGGCCAGGGCCGTCAGGCTGGCGAGCCAGAGCAGGTGGCCGGTTGCCGGCATATTCTGCAACGCCGCTTGCAACGCACCACTGCCCAGGATCAATACAGGGATATACAACGGCAGAATCAGCAATGCCAGCAGCAAACCGCCGCGTTTCAGACCGACTGTCAGCGCCGCGCCCACCGCGCCCAAAAGGCTCAGCACGGGCGTACCCAGCAGCAGCGAACCGAGCAGCACCGGCAGGCAATGGCTCGGCAGGCCCAGCATCAGCGCCAGCAGCGGCGCCAACAATACCAGCGCCAGCCCGGAAAAGATCCAGTGTGCCAGCACCTTGGCCAGCACCAGCAGCGCCAACGGGTGCGGCGACAGCACCCACTGTTCCAGCGAGCCATCCTCGAAATCGCTGCGGAACAGGCCATCCAGCGACAACAGCACCGCCAGCAGTGCCGCCACCCAGACCAGGCCTGGCGACAAGGTTTGCAACAATTGGCTTTCCGGGCCGACTGCCAGCGGGAACAGCGCAACCACGATGGCGAAGAACACCAACGGGTTGGCCAGCTCGGCCGGGCGGCGGAACAGCAGGCGCGCTTCGCGGCGCAACAACAGGATGAATACGCTCATGCCGCCCATTGCCCCAGGTTCAGTTCACGGTAACCGGAGGGTTTGCGTTCCAGCGTGTGGTGGGTGGTCAGCACTACCGTGCCGCCCTGCTCGCAGTGGGCCGCCAGGTGCGCCTCGAGTTGCGCCACACCCTGCTTGTCGAGGGCGGTGAAGGGTTCGTCGAGAATCCACAGCGGTGGGCTGGCCAGGTACAGCCGGGCCAGGGCCACGCGGCGCTGCTGGCCGGCCGAGAGAGTGTGGCAGGGCACGTCTTCGAAACCGCGCAGGCCAACGGCCTCCAGCGCCGCCCAGATCGCCTCGCGGCTGGCCGGCTGGTGCAGGGCGCACAACCAGGTGAGGTTTTCCTCGGCGGTGAGCAGGTCCTTGATGCCAGCGGCATGGCCGATCCACAACAGGATGCTGGCCAGGGCGTGGCGCTGCTCGGCCAGTGGCTTGCCGCCCAGCAGGATCTGCCCGGCGGTCGGCTGCATCAGGCCGGCCAACAGGCGCAGCAGGCTGGTCTTGCCGCTGCCGTTGGGGCCGCTGATCTGCAGCATGTCGCCGGGCCGCAGCTCGAATGCGAGGTGCTCGAACAGCAGGCGCCAGTCGCGCTCGCAGGCCAGGCCCGCGGCTTGGAGGTGAAGGGTCACGGTTTCGCCTTATCTTTGTAGGGCTTCAGAATGGTGTTGTCCGCTTCGCGGGTGAACCCGCTCCCACAGGGTTCTGCGCAGCTTTCAAGCCTTGCGCCGTACCTGTGGGAGCGGGTTCACCCGCGAAGCAGACGACACCGCTCTGAAGCCTTGTGTCTCAAGTCGCCCCCTACGCTGCCGTTATACTGGCAACCACGGGCGGTCGGCATTATTACACGTGCCACCGCGCTGCCAAGAGGGCGGGTTCGACAGGTTGTATACAATCATGACTGAAATCAATAGTCTCGGCACACAAACCACGGTCAGCCCCCAGGCCATCAAGGCGGGCATGACCGGCGAACTGCTGCGCCTGACGCAACCGCAGCCAGGTTTGATGGCGCCCGGCGAGACCGCGCAGGCCGAGGTCATGTCGTTGCGCCAGGTGGGCCAGGACTTCCAGCTGGTGCTGCGGCTGATGCAGGCCAACGGCGCCCAGACCCAGTTGCAGGCCAGCGCCAGCCAGCCCTTGCCCCAGGGCAGCCAGGTCACGGTCAGCCAGCCCGAAAGCAACCGCCTGGCGATCATGCTGCAACAGGCCAGCGCCAGCCAGATCGCCACCCTCACCCGCCTGGACACCAGCAAGGTGCCGGTCGGCACCCTGTTGCAGGGCAAGGTCCTGACCAACCAGGTGCTGGCCCAGGCGCCCGGCCAGCCAGCCGCCTACCGGGCGCTGGTCAGCCTGCTCAACAGTGCCCAGGCCGGTGCTACCCTGAGCGTGGACAGCCCGCGCCCGCTTGCCGTCGGCAGCCTGCTCAGCGCGCTGGTGCAGGGTGACCAGTCACTGCGTTTCGTACCGCTCAGCGGCCGCCAGGACCAGCTCAGCATTGCCCAGCAGTTGCTGACCCAGCAAAACCGCCAGGCTTCGCTGCCCGGCCTGCTCAATGCCCTGCAACAGGCGGCCCGTGACCCGAGCGCCGATGGCGAACTGCGAGCCAGCGCCGAACGCCTGTTGGCCAGCCTGCCGGAAGCCCGGCAACTGGGTGATGCCAAGGCAGTGGCCCAAGCCCTGAACAACAGCGGCGCCTTTCTCGAAGCGAAACTGCTGGGCGGTTTCCCGGCCAGCGTCGCCACCGACCTCAAGGCGCACTTGCTGCGGCTGATCAACGTCGCACCGGCCAGCGTACCCGGGGCGCCCAACCTCTCGCCCGCCGTCCTGGCCGTTACCATGCCGGCGTTGGCCCGCAGCGCGCTGGGGATGCTCGAACGGGTCAGCCCCAAGCCGCAACCGGGCGCATTCCCGCTGCCGTCGCGCCTGCTCAAGGCCATGGAGGACGAAGGCGACCTGCAACAACTGCTGCGCCTGGCCGCCGCTGCCGTATCTCGGCTGCAAAGCCATGCCATGAGCAGCCTGCAACAAACCGGTACCCTGGAAAACGGCAACCTGCAAACCACCTGGCAAACCGAAGTGCCGATCCGTCACGGCCAGGAGTTCATCCCGTTGCAGGTCAAGCTGCAGCGCGAAGAAACGCCACAGCAGCAGGCCGACCGCCAGCAGGAATCAGCCGACCCGCTGCAAGCCCTGTGGCGTATCGAGCTGGCTTTCGACCTATCGCCCCTTGGCCCGGTGCAGGTCCAGGCACAACTGAGTCAAGGCCGCCTGGGTGGCCAGCTTTGGGCGGAACGCGAGGCGACAGCCCGGCTGATCGACAGCCAGCTCGGCAGCTTGCGCGAACGCCTGTTGGCGCGGGGCCTGGATGTGGGTGATCTGGAATGCCATCCTGGTATCCCGCCACAAGGCCCGCGTACGCGGGTAGAACAACGTTGGGTGGATGAGAACGCATGACGCACCAACCTGCACGGCAGGCGATTGCCCTGTTCTACGACGGGCAGCAAGCCCCTACCCTCACCGCCAAGGGCGACGATGCGCTGGCCGAGGCCATCCTGGCTCTGGCCCGCGAGCACGAAGTGCCGATCTACGAAAATGCCGAGCTGGTGCGTCTGCTGGCGCGCCTGGAGCTGGGGGACCAGATACCGGAGGCGCTGTACCTGACCATTGCCGAAATCATCGCCTTTGCCTGGCACCTGCGGGGCAAAGTGCCTGCGGGATTCGATGACGAACCTGCCGCCCCAGGGACAACCCCACCGCTGCTAGGAAGGCTGCTGCCCGGAGGCGAAGGCGCCTGACACCAGCCCTTGCCCTTGCGAGGGTCACGGGGTGATGAGAACGGCCAGGCCCCGCACCGACATATCTACCACCGCTTTTCCGTGCCCCTGCTCCAACCTTGCCGGCTTCATCTCAGCGCAAGGTACCCCCCATGCATTCGACTCGCATCAACGTGATGGGCACGCATTACGTTATAGACCACCTCGGCCATGTGCCTCGCCCCGATCGTGAAGCCAACCGCGCCATCCGCCAATGGCTCGCGCAGCAAGGCCAGGACCTGGACCCGGACCAGCTCGACGTCGTTACCCTCCACTACTGCCCGGACGGTGCAGGTGGCCAGCTGGCCGCGATCAGCCAGCGCACCAGCCTGACCCAGGCACTGCTGGGCAACTGGCAGGGCGAGTCGGCCAGTGACGTGTTCGGCAAGCTGCTGCAAGCACCGTGGGCCGGTGCATTACCCGCAGGCCCGCTACGGTTGGTGGAAACCCTCCCGGCACCCGGCTTCAATCACTACGGGGCCCCCTTCGAGGTATTCAACGGCCTGTTCCGGCGCACTGCCCCGCAACGCTACGACGCTTCCACCCATCTGCCGGTAAGCGCCGAAGCCTTCCAGCAGTTCATCAGCAACCTGGACTTCCAGCAGCCTTTCAAGGCGGCGCTGGATGTGTACTGGCGTGACCATCTGCACAGTCACAGGCTGGCGCTGAAGCTCAACTTCATCGCAGCCTGCAACAGACAGGTCAGCGAGGGCAGCCTCAGCGAGCCTGCACGGCAACTGGTCTGGCAAGCGGCCGGGCTGATGCCACGGCGTAACAGGCTGCGACGCAGCACGTTGAGCATCTACGGCTATGCCGCAACCGACCTGCTGTACCTGAACGACCCCGCCACCGACCTGACAGTGCTGTACGTTCCTGGCAACAGCTCACCGTTGTTGACGTTCAGTAGCGAACGAGAATTGAAGGCCTGGGTCGGCGAACAATGCAAAGACCCGACCAAACGCCAGGCCCTGAAACAGCACTTTCGCCTGGCCGATTGCCCGCAAGGCCTCGATTTCAGCGGCCTGGACACTGCCATGGAGGGGCTGGGCGTCTACCCTGAACGTCACCTGCTGCCGCCCGAACACGGCTATTTCAACGACGACGGCACCTGGCCGCCGCAGACCTATGTCAATTATCGACCTACCAAGTACAACCCAAGAATCAAGGGCGACCTTTTCCAGGCATTGGCCGAGCGCCAGCGTCAGCGCAGCTACGACGATGCCGCGTTTCTGATCACGGCTGACAGCGAAGTCATCAAGGCCAGGTGGCGTGGCTACCTGGCCACTACGCTCAACCTGCTGGCGCCACTGTGCCTGGTGGTACCCGGCCTGGGGCCGCTGCTGGCCATCGGTGGCATCGCCCAGCTTGGCCTGGGGCTCGACCAGGCAATCAACGGCAAGTCACTGCAGCAGCAGCAGGAAGGCATCGGCAACATCACCTGGGGCCTGTTCAACGCCTTGCCCCTGGCGGCAGGCGCTGCCGCAAGGGGCAAGGCACTGTTCGAATTCAAGGTCGAGGGTTTCGCGCCGCCGACGCGGCTGAATGAACAGATCGGCTACCCCCTGAGCCCGCTCTCGCCACCGCGCTTCCCCGAGCCCGAGGGCGCACGCTACTTCCATATCACCGACCCGATAGAGCCACTGGAGGACGCTGACCAGGCAGTTGCCGACGCCGTCATTCGTACGCCCCAGTACGATGGTGAGCCAGACACCCTGGCAGCGAACATCGATGGCTACAACGCCAGGGTGATCTACGACATGGAGCGGGACGTATTCATTCGGGCAGAAGACCTGAACCAGGTCGACCCTGTCGGCTTCGTGGCGGTACCCGGCAGCCGGAACCTGCGCCCCGCGCCGCAAGGGCGCGTGGTGACCCATGCGATGCGCAGTCGTACCCTGCGGGCGCTGGGAGTGGACCTGCCATTGCCGCTACAGGTGCCGGCCAGAGCGCCGGGCAGTTGGCCAATACCCAAGCACATTTCCTGCCTGTGGGTCGGTGACCAGATCATCGGCCCCGAACTGCTGGCCAACTTGGGCCAGAACGCAGCGCGGTTGCAAGGCAGCGAATACAGGATGCGGTTGTTCCTTTCCAGCACTGCCCGGCAGGCCTATGCCGAAAACCTGGAGCTGCTGGCCAGTCATGCCCCGGGTTTGCAGGTGCTGCCCTTGGAAGAGCAGGCCTTCTTCAGGGCTTTCCGCCAAAGCAGGTACTACGCGCAGTACGACGCTGCCCTGGATGGCAACGGCGGCGTTGCCCGCAACTATGCATCGGCATGCGATGTGCTGCGCTACCCGATGCTGCACCACGAAGGTGGCTTGTACATGGATGTCGATGACACCTTGCTCGCGCCAGGCGAATACTCATTGATCATCGACGGCCAACCGGTAGGTGCCGCCGGTGAACCCATCGATCAGGTCGAGTTGAGCACGGACGCCAATGGGCTGCTGCTGGTACCGCCCATGTCCAATGAAAAGATGAGCATGAACAGCCTCTACAACTCCAGCCTTATCGGCAGCCACCCCGGCAACCCTACCCTGGAGGCCATTTCCGAAGAGATGTACGCACGCTACCAGCTCAATCGCGACTTCTACGACAGCAAGCCCAGCCTGGCTGAAGACCCGGGGAGCTTCTATGAGTATGCCAGCCGCCTGAGCTACCTCACCGGCCCTGCCCTGCTCAGCGACGTGGTCGATCGGCAACTGCCGAGCCTGCGCATCCTGCGACAGCTCACCAACCTCTATGGGATGCCGCGCATCAATGCCTACCGGTTCGTCGATCTGCCACGCATGCGCGATTCGGTGCGTACGCTCCTGCCCCTGAACCGCTTCGCCACTGTCGGTGGCAACCATTCCTGGAGCCAAACATGAACCCGCGCCAACCTGTGGTCGGCGCAGCCGGCCAAGACTACGTCAAGGCAATGCTGGGTTCCGTGCCTCGCCCTGACCGCAGTGCCAGTGCAGCCATCCGCGAATGGGCCAGCCAACAGCGGCTGGATGTGGAACCTGACAACACGCTTGCGGTGACCTTGCATTGCAAATTCGTTCCCAAGCGGGGCTGGCTGGCCAAGGTCGTCCAACAAATGAACCTGACCGAAGCGCTGCTTGGCAACTGGCAGCAAAGTGGCTACTCCAAGGTTGCCGAGCAAACCGCGCAGTTGCTGCTAAGAGGCGGGACGGCCACCGTCGACCTGCTAGGTGTACTGCCGGAGCTGTCCCTGCCACACGGTCGAGCGCCCTGGGCCCAGGCCTTCAGCAATGGTCAGGTGACGATCGTCGATGAATTGCCAGGAAGCGGCCTGGACCACGACATCGATGTGCACACCGAATTCCATGGCCTTTTCCGCCAGACCGCACCCATGCGCTACGACGCCAGCACTTATGTGCAGTTCGACGCCACGACCTTCCAGTCCTTCATCTGGCAACTCGACTTCCAGGGTGTATTCAAACGCCAGCTCGATGACTTCTGGGCCCATGCCGCCAGCCAGTACAGCGTCAGCGCGTGCATCGCATTCCTCGCTGCCTGCAACCGGCAGGCATTGCGGGGCAACCTCAGCGAACAGGGACGCAGCCTGGCGTGGCGGGCGGCAGGCGCGGAACGCTGGCACCACGGCGCCAGCCTCAGTGCCAACGGGGTAGAGGCCAGGTTGCTGAACATCAATGGCTACCCATCGAGCGACATCCTCTGCCTGAGCGATACGCGCAGCCGCCTGACCTTGCTGTACATACCGGGCAATGCGGCGCCGTTGCATGAGTTCGCCACCCCGGGCGCCATGCGTGCGTGGCTTGCCAGGCAGTGCCGCGACGCCGACAAACGGGCGGCCCTGCTTGCCCACTTCAGGGCCTGCGATATTCCGGACAGGATTGGCCGGTCGGGGTTGCGTCGGGTACTTCAAGGCATGGGCGATTTCCCGCCCCGCCAGATCATCCTGCCTGCAACCAGCGTGTATCGCCTGGCCAGGGTATGGAACCCGCATACCCTGATCAACTACAAGGCAGACACCTCCAGCCCGAGCATCGAATACAACCTGTTCGAGGCATTGACGGTGGTACAACGTCAACGCAGCCAATCCGACGCCGACTTCCTGATCACGCGCGACAGTGAAGTGACCAAGGCCGCATGGCGCAGCTATTTCTACCTGACCATGAACCTGGCCACACCGTTTCTGCTGGTGGTTCCCGGACTGCTACCCCTGGCTGCCGTGGCCGGGGTGGCCCAATTTACAGTGGGCCTGGACCAGGCGCTGCACGGCAAGGATGTGAACCAACAGCTCGAAGGCGCGGAGCAGGCCGTGTTCGGCCTGCTGAACGCAGCCCCGGGGCTGGCGCGCGGGGTCAAGGCGAGCAAGGCGCTGTTCGGCCAACGCCCCATTGGCTTCATCAAACCGGTGAGGCTCAATGGCCGCATAGGCTACCCGCTGAGCCCGGTCTCGCCGCCACGCTGGCCCGGGCCTGCGATGACACCCTATTTCCAGGACCTGGCAGTAGCGGGCGATCAGGTAGCCGCCAGCTGGTCCGGCGCCGATTCACACATTGCCCGCTGCGTAACACGGCGCAGGGCATTCGGCACAGGTGACGAACTGATCGGCGATGTGGGCAATGGCCCGCACCCGCTCTACTACGACGCCCGACGGGACAGCTTCGTGCTCAAGTACCCCAACGGCACACGCGGCGCCCAGCACTATGTGGCCAGCGCCGATCCGCTGCAGCCGATCGGCCGGCTGCTGCCCGATACGGACCCATTGCGGGAAATCAGCCCGGCATCGCGCTCGCGCACGCTGCGGGCACTGGGTATCGATCTGCAGCTGCCCGTCGACCTCGATGCCCTGGGGACTGCACCAGGCATACCCGTCCCCAGGCAGGTATTTCACATCTGGCTGGGTGACAGGACGATCGCCGGTGATTACCTGGCTGCGCTCGACAACAACGTGCAGGCACTGCGCAACAGCGATTTCACGCTCAAGCTCTACCTCTCCAACGCCAACCCTCGGGCATTCGAACGCAACATGACCCTGCTGCAGGCCCGCATCGACGAGGGGTTGAAGGTTGCAGTGCTGGAGCACCAGACCTTCTATCATCAATTCGCGGCAAGTGAATACTTCGGCCAGTACCAAGCTGCGCTGGAAGGGAATGGCGGTGTGGCGAGCAACTTCTCCTCGGCCTCCGACATCTTGCGCTACCGCGTCCTGCACAGCGAAGGGGGCATCTACCTGGATATCGACGACCATCTGCTGGTCGAGCCGGACGCAACCGGGCAGCTGCGGGCAAAGATCGACAGCGTACCGCTCACCACGCCCCTCGACGGGCTGCTGTTGAGGAGCCCGGTGTGCAATGCGCAATTGGGAATGTATACCAGCTACAACACCAGCATGATTGGTAGCCGCGCTGGCAATCCGGTGCTGAACGCCATTTCCGACGAGATCCTGGCCCGCTACCGCACCCCGGAGGGCCAGGCGTTCTACGAGGCCCCCAAACCGCCGCGACAGCATGCGGCGGCATTCCAGTCCTATACCGAAAGGCTCAACACGCTGACCGGGCCTGCGGTGCTCAACCATGTGATCGACCAACGTCTACCTGAGCTCTACACCTTCAGGCAGGTGGCGGACCTGGCAAACATGCACACCCTGAACTACGACGCGCTGCTGGATGAAGCAGCACAACGGCGTGCAGAGCTGCGGTTGCTACCCCTGGAAGAGGTAGCAATGGCGGGGAACGCACAGGGTTACTGACGGCCGGACGGGCTTGCGCGGCCACTGTATCAGGGGCCGCGCAATGCTCATGGCAATCAGTTGCTGCGATGCAGCTTGCTCATCAGCTCTGCCTCGGCCTGGGTCAGGCCGCAGCTTTCGGTCAGCTCGGCCACGCTGGCGCCCATGCCCACCAGCTTGGCCGCCTGGGTGAAGGTGACGTTGTGCGGGTCGCGCTGCTCCAGCTGCTGGATCTTGTCTGGCAGCGGGGCAACCGCCACGCGCAGGTCGTGCAGCGCCTCGCCCATGCGCACGGTACCGTTCTGGTAGTCGTCCAGGCGTTTGGCGAGGTCCTTGATGCGCTGGTCACGCAGCGCATCACCCTCTGCCTGCTGCGCGGCCAGCTCGCGCTGGCGCTTGCTGTAGTTGAGGAAGAACCACAGGCTCAGCGCCCAGACCAGCGCCAGGAAGATGACAGCAACCTCTAGGATCAACTCAGATGTTCTCCAGCTCGGACCATTCTTCCTCGGTCATCATCTTGTCCAGCTCGACCAGGATCAGCAGTTCACCATTCTTGTTGCACACGCCCTGGATGAACTTGGCCGACTCTTCGTTACCCACGTTCGGCGCGGTCTCGATCTCGGACTGGCGCAGGTACACCACCTCGGCCACGCTGTCGACGAGGATGCCGACCACTTGCTTGTCGGCCTCGATGATGACGATACGGGTGTTGTCGGTGACTTCGGTCGGCATCAGGCCAAAGCGCTGGCGGGTGTCGATCACGGTCACCACGTTACCGCGCAGGTTGATGATGCCCAGCACGTAGCTTGGCGCACCCGGCACCGGGGCGATCTCGGTGTAGCGCAACACTTCCTGCACCTGCATCACATTGATGCCGTAGGACTCATTGTCCAGACGGAAGGTAACCCACTGCAGGATCGGATCTTCGGAACCTTGTGCAGACGACTTTTTCATTCCCCTACCCTCAAAATCCGCCATCGGCGGTGTGTTCGGTGTCATTTCTGTTTGGCGTGCATCTGCTTGACCGCGCCACTGGCGATCAGCTCGGCCAGTGCTGCGACGTCGAGCAGTGCACACATGTGTTCAATCACCGTGCCGGCCAGCCACGGGCGCTGGCCACGCTGGCTGCGCCACTTGATCTCGGACGGGTCCAGGCGCAGCGAGCGGCTGACCTGGTGCACGGCCAGCCCCCATTCGTAGCCCTGCACGGAAATCACGTATTGCAGGCCCTGGCGAAAATCATCGCGGTAGCGGTCTGGCATCACCCAACGCGCGGTGTCCAGCACCTTCAGGTTGCCGGCCTGGCAGGTCAGGATGCCGAGGAACCAGTCGGGCTGGCCGAACAGCGGTGTCAGTTCCTGGCCGGCCAGGGTATAGATAGAGCCCAGGCACACCAGTGGCACCGCCAGGGTCAGGCCGGCCACATCGAACAGTAGGCATTCGAACGGCTCGGCGGCCCAGGCCGGGCGGCCATCGACCGTGGCCGGGGGCACAGGCGCTTGCGGCCCCGGCAGGTGCACATCCACCAGCGGCACTGCCGGTTCCACGGTTTGTTCTTCGACCAGCACCGGAATGCTGGCCTCGGCCACCACTTCGCGCTCTACCACCGTCACCACCGGCGCTTCTACCGGCATCACGCGGGGCAGCACCGCCAGCCTGGGCTCGGCGAACGGCCGTGGTGCGGGGCTGACGGTTGCTTCGACCGATGCCGGCCTGGCTTGCTGCAAGGCATCACGCGCCTGCTCTTCGCGCACCGCTTCGGCGAACTCATCCGCCGCTGCCGGCGCCTCGAACAGGTCTTCGGCTTCGGTGGCCTCCTGCAACAGGCCATCAAGGTACGACTGCAGGGCCATCTGTGGCCGGTTGCTGGTTTGCCGGGTCTGGGTCATCAGGCCACCTGCGCCGCAGTCTTGTAGGTCAGCAGGTGCTTGAGCAGCGCGCGATAGGCAATCAGCCCGCGGCTCTTGCTGTCGAATTGCGAGGGCGTGACGCCCTTGCGGCTGGCATCACGCAGGCGCGTATCCACCGGGATGTAGCCCTGCCACACCTGCTGGTCGTAGGTGTCACGCAGCAGCTTGAGGGTGGCCAGCGAGGCCTGGGTGCGGCGGTCGAACAGGGTCGGCACGATCTGATAGGGCAGCGCCTGCTTGCGCGAGCGGTTGACCATGGCCAGGGTACCGACCATGCGCTCCAGGCCCTTGACTGCGAGAAATTCGGTTTGCACCGGGATCACCAGCTGCTGGCTGGCCGCCAGGGCATTGACCATCAGCACGCCGAGCAAGGGTGGGCTGTCGATCAGGGCATAGTCGAAATCCTGCCACAGCTGCGCCAGACTCTTGGCGATCACCAGGCCCAGGCCGTTCTGCCCCGGTGACTGACGCTCCAGCACCGCCAGTGCGGTACTCGATGGCAGCAGCGAGATGCGTTCGTCACTGGTGGGCAGCAGCAGTTGCCCGGGCAGGCCCTCGGGTACCGCGCCCTTGTGCAGGAACAGGTCGTAGCAGCTGTGCTCCAGGGCATCGGGGTTATGCCCGAAATAGCTGGTCATCGAGCCGTGCGGGTCGAGGTCGACAACGACCACGCGCTTGCCGGCCTCGGCCAGCAGGCCGGCCAGAGCGATGGTAGTGGTGGTCTTGCCGACGCCACCTTTTTGATTGGCTACTGCCCAGACTCTCATCAAGCAAACTCTATCTATTGATTTGGCAGGGACACTGCGGGGGCAACTGTCTTGCTCAACATCGGAAAGCTGGCGCGATCAGTGTAGGAGCGGGTTTACCCGCGAACACCGGCGCAGCCGGTGCCATGCACCGTGTCACCTTCTTCGCGGGTGAACCCGCTCCCACAGAGGACCGCGCTACATTCAACTACTTGGCAGCGTCGGGGAATTGACGAATCACTGCCCCGCCACCGTTGCTGGCGTTGCCGGTGCACTTTGTGTGCCAGCCCGGCGCAATGCAGCATCCGGCGTGGCATTGGCACTGCCCGAGCCAGTCAGGCTGCGGCGTACTTCGAGGTTGCGCGAAATCACCAGCACCACGCGGCGATTGCGCGCACGGCCTTCGGCAGTGTCGTTGCTCGCCACCGGTTGGTATTCGCCGTAGCCGACCGAAGCCATGCGTGCCGGGTTGACCCCTTCCATCGCCAGCAGGCGCACGATGCTTGCCGCCCGCGCCGAAGACAGCTCCCAGTTGGTCGGGTACTGTGCCGTGCGGATCGGCAGGTTGTCGGTAAAGCCTTCGACGTGCACCGGGTTGGCGAACGGTTTGAGAATGCCGGCCACCTTCTCGATGATCGCAAATGCCTGGTCGCTGGGCATGGCATCGCCGCTGCCGAACAGCAACGAGGAGTTGAGCTCGATCTCGATCCACAGCTCATTGCCGCGCACAGTCATCTGGTCGCTTTTGATCAGGTCGCCGAAGGCATCGCGCACGTCGTCGCTGATGGTTTTCAGCGGGTCGATACTGGTCGCCCCCAGGCCTGCATCAGTCTGCTCGCTGTCCTTCACCAACGGCTCGGCCGGGCGCACGCTCAGCGGCCGCTCTTCACCGATGGGGATAGGCTTCATGCTGCGCTCGGGGTCGTTGAATACCCCGAGCAAGGCCTGGGAAATGACCTTGTACTTGCCCTCGTTGATCGAGGAAATCGAGTACATCACCACGAAAAAGGCGAACAGCAAGGTGATGAAGTCGGCGTACGACACCAGCCAGCGTTCGTGGTTTTCATGTTCCTCGGTATGACGACGGCGACGCATGGGTTACTCCATGAAGCCTTGCAGCTTCAGCTCGATCGAGCGCGGGTTCTCACCCTCGGCAATCGACAGCAGGCCCTCGAGCAGCATCTCGCGGTAGCGCGACTGGCGCATGACGATGGCCTTGAGCTTGTTGGCGACCGGCAGCAGCACCAGGTTGGCACTGGCTACGCCGTAGATGGTCGCGACGAAGGCCACGGCAATGCCATTGCCCAGCTGCGAGGGGTCGGCCAGGTTGCCCATCACGTGGATCAGGCCCATCACCGCACCGATGATGCCGATGGTCGGCGCGTAGCCGCCCATGCTCTCGAACACCTTGGCAGCCTGGATGTCACGGCTTTCCTGGGTCAGGAAATCGACTTCGAGGATGCTGCGGATGGCCTCCGGCTCGGCACCATCCACCAGCAGCTGCAGGCCCTTGCGCGCATAAGGGTCAGGCTCGCTGTCGGCCACCCCTTCCAGGCCCAGCAGGCCTTCCTTGCGCGCGGTCAGGCTCCAGTTGACGACGCGGTCGATCCCGCCCGCCAGGTCGACCCGTGGCGGAAACAGGATCCAGCGCAGAATCTGCAAGGCGCGCTTGAACGACGACAGTGGCGACTGCAGCAAGGCCGCCGCCAGTGTGCCGCCCAGCACGATCAGCGCCGCCGGGCCATTGATCAGGGCGCCGACATGGCCGCCTTCGAGGAAGTTGCCACCGACGATGGCGACAAAGGCGAGGATCAGGCCGATCAGGCTGAGCACGTCCATCAGACGCACGCCTCCACCAGGTGCTTGCCGATCTCGTCCAGGCTGTACACTGCGTCGGCCAGGTTGGCCTTGACGATGGCCATGGGCATGCCATAGATCACGCAGCTGGCTTCATCCTGCGCCCACACCGTGCTGCCGCCCTGCTTGAGCAGGCGCGCACCTTCACGGCCATCGGCGCCCATGCCGGTAAGCACCACCGACAGCACCTTGTCGCCATACGACTTGGCCGCCGAGCCGAAGGTGATGTCCACGCATGGCTTGTAGTTCAGGCGCTCGTCACCAGGCAGGATCTTCACCGTGCCACGGCCATCGATCATCATCTGCTTGCCACCTGGGGCCAACAGGGCCAGGCCCGGGCGCAGCATGTCGCCGTCCTCGGCTTCCTTGACGCTGATGCGGCACAGCTTGTCCAGGCGTTCGGCAAAGGCCTTGGTGAACGCTGCCGGCATGTGCTGGATCAGCACGATCGGCGCCGGGAAGTTGGCCGGCAGCTGGGTCAGCACCCGCTGCAGGGCGACCGGGCCGCCCGTGGAGGTGCCGATGGCCACCAGCTTGTATGGCTTGCGCTTGGGTGCCGGCGAGTGCGCTGGCGCCACGGCCGGGGCCGCTGCACGGGCAGGCGCAGGCGTGCGCGCCGCTGCCGGGCTGGCGAAGCTGCTGGCAGCTGCGTGACCGGCGCCTGCTGGCGCGGGTGCAGGTGCGGCAACCGGCGCATGGCTGGCGTAGCTGCCAAAACGGCGATTGCTGCGGGAAATGGTATGCACCTTCTCGCACAGCAGCTGCTTGACCTTGTCGGGGTTTCGCGAAATGTCCTCGAAGTTCTTCGGCAGGTAATCCACCGCACCGGCATCCAGCGCATCGAGGGTGACACGGGCGCCCTCGTGGGTCAGCGACGAGAACATCAACACCGGCGTCGGGCAGCGCTGCATGATGTGCCGCACCGCGGTGATGCCGTCCATCATGGGCATTTCGTAGTCCATGGTGATGACATCGGGCTTCAATGCCAGCGCCTGGTCGATTGCTTCCTTGCCGTTGGTCGCGGTACCTACTACCTGGATCGTCGGGTCCGCCGAGAGGATTTCCGAGACGCGGCGGCGGAAGAAACCGGAATCATCCACCACCAGGACCTTGACTGCCATAAACACTCCATTAGGCGGCGCAACCCGCCAGGGTGCGCCACCGAAATCAAATACGCCGCGCGGCGTAACGCTTGAGCATGCTCGGGACGTCGAGAATCAACGCAATGCGACCGTCGCCAGTGATGGTGGCCCCGGACATGCCCGGTGTGCCCTGCAGCATCTTGCCCAGCGGCTTGATTACCACTTCTTCCTGGCCAACCAGTTGATCGACGACAAAGCCGATGCGCTGGGTGCCAACCGACAGGATCACCACGTGGCCCTCGTGCTGCTCTTCGTGCACCTGGCCCTGGACCAGCCAGCGCTTGAGGTAGAACAGCGGCAGCGCCTTGTCGCGCACGATCACCACTTCCTGGCCGTCGACCACGTTTGTGCGCGACAGGTCGAGGTGGAAGATCTCGTTGACGTTGACCAGCGGGAAGGCGAACGCCTGGTTGCCCAGCATCACCATCAGGGTGGGCATGATCGCCAGGGTCAGCGGCACCTTGATGACGATCTTCGAGCCCTGGCCCTTGGCCGAGAAGATATTGATCGAGCCATTGAGCTGGGAGATCTTGGTCTTCACCACGTCCATGCCCACACCGCGGCCGGACACGTCGGAAATCTCGGTCTTGGTCGAGAAGCCGGGGGCGAAGATCAGGTTGTAGCAGTCCGACTCGCTCAGGCGCTCGGCGGCGTCCTTGTCCATCAGGCCCTTTTCCACGGCCTTGGCGCGCAGGATGTTGGGGTCCATGCCCTTGCCGTCATCAGAGATCGACAGCAGGATGTGGTCGCCTTCCTGCTCGGCAGACAGCACCACGCGGCCGGTGCGCGCCTTGCCGGCGGCTTCACGCTCCTCGGGCATTTCCACGCCATGGTCGACTGCGTTGCGCACCAGGTGCACCAATGGGTCGGCCAGGGCTTCGACCAGGTTCTTGTCGAGGTCGGTCTCTTCGCCGACCAGCTCCAGGTTGATTTCTTTCTTGAGCTGGCGGGCCAGGTCGCGCACCAGGCGCGGGAAGCGGCCGAAGACTTTCTTGATCGGCTGCATGCGGGTTTTCATCACCGCGGTCTGCAGGTCTGCGGTGACCACGTCGAGGTTGGACACGGCCTTGGACATGGCCTCGTCGCCACTGTTCAGGCCCAGGCGCACCAGGCGGTTACGCACCAGTACCAGCTCGCCGACCATGTTCATGATCTCGTCCAGGCGCGCGGTATCGACCCGCACGGTGGTCTCCGCTTCGCTGGCGCCATGCTTTTCAGCGGTCGGGGCCGGGGCGCGGGGTGCTGCGGCAGGTTTGCTGGCAGGGGCCGGTGCCGGCGCCGGAGCAGCTGCTGGCTTGGCCACGGGCTGGCTGTCGGCCTTGGCCGCGACCGGCGCTTGCACCTTGGCTGCAGCCGGGGCTTCGACGGCGGCAACGTCGCCACCGAACTTGCCCTTGCCGTGCAACTGATCCAGCAGCGCCTCGAACTCGTGCTCGCTGATTTCGTCGCCGGCTGCGCTGCTATCGGTTGCGGCAGGCGTCGGCGCCTTGGCGCCGGGCAAGGCATCGGCCTGGAAGGTACCCTTGCCATGCAACTGGTCCAGCAGCGATTCGAATTCGGCGTCGGTAATTTCGTCGCTGGCCGCTTCCGGCGCACTGGCAACCGGCTGCGCGGCAACCTCGGCGCTGAACTGGCCTTTGCCGTGCAACTGGTCGAGCAGCGACTCGAACTCGGCGTCGGTGATTTCGTCACCTTCAGCGCTGACGGTCTCGCCCTGCATCTGCTCGTCGACCGCAGCTTGTGCCTTGACCGCATCGAGCGAATCGAGCAGCTGTTCGAACTCGCTGTCGGTGATGTCCTGCTCCTCGGCCGGAGCTTCGGCAACCGGCACCGGTGCCGCAGGGGCCGGCGCGGCAACGGCTTCGGCGCCCCCCGGCTCGGCCAGGCGCGACAGTGCCGCCAGCAGCTCGGGAGTAGCCGGGGTCACTTCGCTGCGCTCACGCACCTGGCCAAACATGCTGTTGACCGTATCCAGTGCCTCGAGCACCACATCCATCAGTTCCGCGTCGACCCGGCGCTCACCTTTGCGCAGGATGTCGAACACGTTCTCGGCGATATGGCAGCACTCCACCAGCTCGTTCAGCTGAAGGAAGCCGGCGCCCCCTTTTACAGTGTGGAAACCGCGAAAGATCGCATTGAGCAGGTCGGCATCGTCGGGCCGGCTTTCCAGCTCGACCAGTTGCTCGGACAGTTGCTCAAGAATTTCGCCGGCTTCTACCAGGAAATCCTGGAGGATTTCTTCATCGGCGCCGAAGCTCATCAAAGGTGCTCCTTAAAAACCCAGGCTGGACAGCAGATCATCGACATCGTCCTGACCGGACACGACGTCTTCACGCTTATCGGCATGAATCTGCGGACCTTCACCCCGAGTCGGATGTTTTTCTAGATCTTTTTCTGCGCGCAATTGATCGTGGTCATGCTGGATGCCCGCAAAGCGGTCCACCTGGCTGGCCATGAGCACCAGTTTGAGCAGGTTGCTTTCCACCTCGGTGACCAAGGTGGTGACGCGCTTGATCACCTGGCCGGTCAGGTCCTGATAGTCCTGGGCCAGCAGAATGTCGTTGAGGTGGCCGGCGACCTTGCGGTTACCTTCGGCGCTGTGCGTCAGGAAACTGTCGACGCGCTTGACCAGGTCGCGGAACTCCGGCGCAGCCACTTCGCGGCGCATGAAGCGCTGCCAGTCGGTGCTCAGGGCCGCGGCCTCGCTGGCCAGCTCGTTGAGCACCGGGGTGCTTTCCTCGACCAGGTCCATGGTGCGGTTGGCCGCGCCCTCGGTAAGCCTGACCACATACGACAGGCGCTCGGTGGCGTCGGTTATCTGCGAGACCTCCTCGGCCTGCGGCATGGTCGGGTCGATCTGGAAACTGACGATGGCACTGTGCAGCTCGCGGGTCAGCTTGCCGACTTCCTGGTACAGGCCGCGGTCGCGGGTCTGGTTCAGCTCGTGAATCAGCTGCACCGCCTCGCCGAAACGGCCCCGCTCCAGGCTTTCGACCAGCTCCTGGGCATGCTTCTTCAGGGTCGATTCGAACTCGCCCAAAGACGTTTGTGATGAATCCATGGCGCGCCCCCTGACGTGACTCAGCCGTTGACGCGTTCGAAGATCTTCTCGATCTTTTCTTTGAGCACCTGGGCGGTGAACGGCTTGACCACGTAGCCATTGACGCCGGCCTGGGCCGCTTCGATGATCTGGTCGCGCTTGGCTTCGGCGGTCACCATCAGCACCGGCATGGCTTTCAGGCGATCGTGGGCACGCACCTTGCGCAGCAGGTCGATACCGGACATGCCCGGCATGTTCCAGTCGGTCACCAGGAAGTCGAAGTGGCCGTTCTCCAGCATCGGCAGCGCCGTGGTGCCGTCATCGGCTTCTTCGGTGTTGGTGAAGCCCAGGTCACGCAACAGGTTCTTGATGATCCGCCGCATCGTCGAAAAGTCGTCAACGATGAGGATTTTCATGTCTTTGTTCAAGTAGACCTCCAAGCAGTCTCAAACGCGCTCGGCCCCGAGCGCGCATTTACAATTCGGTACAACGTAGAAAACGACTGCAACGACAGCAGGCTCAACGCGCCCGCCATTCCCCCAGGCGGCTGCGCAGGCGCGCGGCACACTGGCTGTGCAACTGGCTGACCCGCGACTCGCTGACCCCTAGCACCTCACCGATTTCCTTGAGGTTCAGCTCTTCGTCGTAGTACAGCGCCAGCACCAGGCGCTCACGCTCCGGCAGGTTGGCGATGGCCTCGGTCAGGGCAACCTGGAAGCGCTCGTCTTCCAGGCCACGCGCAGGTTCTACCTGGCCACTGGCGCCATCCTCATGCAGCCCTTCGTGCTCGCCGTCCTGCAACAGGTCGTCGAAGCTGAACAGGCGGCTGCCCAGGGTGTCGTTCAAGATCCCGTAGTAATCATCGAGACTCAATTGGAGTTCGGCAGCAACTTCATGATCTTTAGCGTCACGGCCGGTTCTGGCTTCAACCGCACGCATCGCGTCGCTGACCATGCGGGTGTTGCGGTGCACCGAACGCGGCGCCCAGTCGCCCTTGCGCACTTCATCGAGCATGGCCCCGCGAATGCGGATGCCGGCGTAGGTTTCAAAGCTCGCGCCCTTGCTGGCGTCATACTTGTTGGCCACTTCCAGCAGACCGATCATGCCAGCCTGGATCAGGTCCTCGACCTGCACGTTGGCCGGCAGCCGCGCCAGCAGGTGGTAGGCGATGCGCTTGACCAGCGGGGCGTAGCGCTCGATCAGCTCGTACTGGGCGTCCTTCGACGCTCGGCTGTACATCTTGAAACCACTGGCGTTCATAACACAGGTCCCGCGCTGGTAGGTTGCACCAGACGCTCGACAAAGAACTCCAGGTGGCCGCGCGGGTTGGCCGGCAGCGGCCAGCTGTCGACCTTCTGGGCAATCGCCTTGAAGGCCAGCGCGCACTTGGAGCGTGGGAAGGCTTCGTACACGGCACGCTGCTTCTGTACCGCCTTGCGCACGCACTCGTCATACGGCACGGCGCCCACGTACTGCAAGGCAACGTCGAGGAAGCGGTCGGTGACCTTGGTCAGCTTGGCGAACAGGTTGCGGCCTTCCTGTGGGCTCTGCGCCATGTTGGCCAGCACGCGGAAACGGTTCATGCCGTAGTCGCGGTTGAGCAGCTTGATCAGGGCGTAGGCGTCGGTGATCGAGGTGGGTTCGTCGCATACCACCAGCAGCACTTCCTGGGCAGCGCGGACAAAGCTGACCACCGAATCACCGATACCGGCCGCAGTGTCGATCACCAGCACGTCGAGGTTGTCGCCGACTTCGCTGAACGCCTGGATCAGCCCGGCATGCTGGGCCGGGGCCAGGTGCACCATGCTCTGCGTGCCCGAGGCAGCCGGCACGATGCGCACACCACCGGGGCCCTGCAGCATCACGTCGCGCAGCTCGCAGCGCCCCTCGATGACATCGGCCAGGGTCCGCTTGGGGGTAAGGCCCAGCAGCACGTCGACATTGGCCAGGCCCAGGTCGGCGTCCAGCAGCATGACCCTGCGGCCAAGCTCGGCCAGCGCCAGGGACAGGTTCACTGAAACGTTAGTCTTGCCGACGCCACCTTTGCCACCGGTCACGGCGATCACCTGTACGGGATGCATGCTACCCATGTCTGTTCTTTACCTTGTCTCGCTGGGACTCAGGCCACACGTAGGGCAATTCTGCGTACCCCTTGGCATAGCTACCTTGCACACGCTTCATCATCAACCCGCTCGCCGTGGGTTGTGATAGAGATCAGCGAACATGTCGGCCATGGCCTCTTCGCTGGGCTCGTCCTGCTGCTGCACATTGACCGCGCGGGAGACCAACTGGTGCCCCCGAGGCAGGTGCAGGTCGTCAGGAATGCGCGGCCCATCGGTCAGGTAGGCCACCGGCAGTTCATGACTGATGGCAAGGCTCAGCACGTCGCCAAGGCTTGCCGTTTCATCGAGTTTGGTCAGGATGCAACCGGCCAGGCCGCAGCGCTTGTAGCTGTGGTAGGCGGCAGTCAGCACCTGCTTCTGGCTGGTAGTGGCCAGCACCAGGTAGTTCTTCGCGGCAATGCCACGCCCGGCCAGGGTGTCCAGCTGCATGCGCAGGGCCGGGTCGCTGGCCTGCAGGCCGGCGGTATCGATCAGCACCACGCGCTTGCGCAGCAGCGGCTCCAGCGCCGCAGCCAGCGACTGGCCCGGGTCGACGTAGGTCACCGGCACGTTGAGGATGCGGCCCAGGGTCTTGAGCTGCTCCTGGGCGCCGATGCGGAAGCTGTCCATGCTCACCAGTGCCAGGTTCTGCGCGCCGTACTTGAGCACGTAGCGGGCGGCCAGCTTGGCCAGGGTGGTGGTCTTGCCCATGCCGGCCGGGCCGACCATGGCGATCACACCCCCCTCTTCGATTGGCTCGACCTCAGGGATTTCGATCATCCGCGCCAGGTGCGCCAGCAACATGCGCCAGGCCTGGCGTGGCTCGTCGATCTCGGCAGTCAGGTCCAGCAGCTCACGGGCGATCGGCCCGGACAGGCCGATGCGCTGCAGCCGGCGCCAGACGGTGGCCTGCTGCGGCTTGCTGCCCTGCAGCTGATTCCAGGCCAGCGAGCCGAGCTGCACTTCCAGCAGCTCGCGCAGGCCCGACAGCTCGGAGCGCATGGCATCGAACAGACGCGGGTCGACCGGTGCCGATGCGGGGGCTGCAGCGGCGGCCTCGGGCGCATCGACGTGCGGTTCGATCAACGGCTCGGCGGCGGTCAGCGACTGCCCGGCGAACAATTGGCGGTTGTTGTCGCTGCTGTCCGGGCGGGGATCCAGCTCGGCGCGGGCAGTGGCGATGCGCGTATGGGTCTTGCGCAGCTCTTCTTCCAGCTCGGCGTTAGGCACACGCGGGGCCAGGGCGGACAGTTTGTAGTCCAGCGCAGCCGTCAGCTCGACACCGCCGGCGATGCGGCGGTTGCCGATGATGGCGGCATCGGCGCCCAGCTCATCACGGACCAGCTTCATGGCCTGACGCATATCGGCGGCGAAAAATCGCTTAACTTGCATTATCCCCTACCTCAGCCGTTAGGGCCCACGGTGGCAACGATGGTGACTTGCTTGTTGTCAGGTATTTCCTGATACGCCAGAACATGCAAATTCGGTACAGCCAGGCGACCGAAACGCGACAGCATGGCGCGGATCGGGCCGGCGACCAGAAGGATGGCCGGCTGGCCCTGCATTTCCTGGCGCTGGGCCGCCTCGATCAACGAACGCTGCAGCTTCTCGGCCATGCTCGGCTCCAGAAGAACACCGTCTTCCTGACCTTGCCCGGCCCTCTGCAGACTATTGAGCAAAATCTGTTCCAATCTTGGCTCCAGGGTAATCACTGGCAGCTCCGACTCAATGCCGACAATGCTTTGCACGATGGCGCGACACAATCCGACGCGCACCGCCGCCACCAGCGCGGCGGTATCTTGACTCTTGCCGGCGTTGTTCGCGATCGCCTCGGCGATACTGCGAATATCGCGCACCGGCACCTGCTCCGACAACAGCGCTTGCAGCACCTTGAGCAGACCCGACAATGAAATGACACCTGGCACAAGCTCTTCTGCAAGTTTAGGCGATGCCTTGGCTAGCACCTGCAGTAGTTGCTGGACCTCTTCATGGCCAATCAGCTCGTGGCAGTGCTTCTGCAGAATCTGGTTCAGGTGGGTGGCCACCACGGTGCTGGCGTCGACCACGGTGTAGCCCAGCGACTGTGCCTGGGAACGCTGGCCAACATCAATCCACACGGCCTCCAGGCCGAACGCCGGGTCGCGCGCGGCAATGCCGTTGAGGGTGCCAAACACCTGGCCCGGGTTGATTGCCAGTTCGCGGTCCGGATAGATCTCGGCCTCCGCCAGGATCACCCCCATCAAGGTCAGGCGATAGGCGCTGGGCTGCAGGTCGAGGTTGTCGCGGATGTGCACGGTGGGCATGAGGAAGCCCAGATCTTGCGACAGTTTCTTGCGCACGCCCTTGATCCGCGCCAGCAACTGGCCGCCCTGGTTGCGATCGACCAGCGGGATCAGCCGGTAGCCGACCTCCAGGCCAATCATGTCGATCGGCGTGACGTCGTCCCAGCCCAGTTCCTTGGTTTCCAGCGCGCGCTGTGGCGAGGGCAGCAGGTCCTGCTGGCGCTGCGCCTCCTGCAGCGCTTGCGCCTTGGCCTTCTGCTGCTTTTTCCATACCAGGTAGGCGCCACCACAGGCCAGCAGGCCAAGGCTGAGGAAGGCCACGTGCGGCATGCCCGGCACCAGGCCCATGACGATCATCAGCGCGCCGGACACCGCCAGGGCCTTGGGCGAATCGAACATCTGCCGGTTGATCAGCTTGCCCATGTCCTCGGAGCCCGAGGCGCGGGTAACCATGATTGCGGCAGCGGTGGACAGCAGCAGTGATGGCAATTGCGCCACCAAACCGTCACCGATGGTCAGCAAAGCGTACACCTTGCCGGCATCGCCAAAGCTCATGCCGTGCTGCAGCATGCCGATCAGCATGCCGCCGATCAGGTTGATGAACAGGATCAGCAGGCCGGCGATGGCGTCACCGCGAACGAACTTGCTGGCACCGTCCATCGAACCGTAGAACTCGGCTTCCTGCGCCACTTCGGCGCGGCGGTGCTTGGCCTGGGCCTGGTCGATCAGGCCGGCGTTGAGGTCGGCGTCGATGGCCATCTGCTTGCCGGGCATGGCGTCGAGGGTGAAACGCGCGCTCACTTCCGAGATACGCCCGGCGCCCTTGGTCACTACCACGAAGTTGATGATCATGAGGATGGCGAACACCACGGCACCGACCACGTAGTTACCGCCGATCACCACCTCGCCGAAGGCCTGGATCACCTTGCCGGCTGCGCCGTGGCCCTCCTGGCCATGCAGCATCACAACCCGGGTGGAGGCAACGTTCAGGGCCAGGCGCAACAGCGTGGCCACCAGCAGGATGGTGGGGAACGCGGCGAAGTCGAGCGGGCGCAGCGCATAGACGCAGACCAGCAGGACCACGATCGACAGGGCAATGTTGAAGGTGAAGAACACGTCGAGCAGGAACGGCGGTATCGGCAACATCATCATTGCCAACATCACCAGCAGCAACAGCGGCACACCCAGGTTGCCCCGACCGAGCCCGGCCAGGTTGTTACGGGCGTTGCTGATTAACTGAGTGCGATCCACCGCGAGTCCTCTTGATGCAAAACTTTGACGCACAGGGGGCGCCTGGCGCTGGCTTTGCAAGAAGCCTTCCAACTTTGCTCGACGGGGGATTTATCTTGCCTGTTCCGGCCTCTTCGCGGGTGAACCCGCTCCCACAGGGACCGCACAGTTTTCAAGCCCGCAGAGGACCTGTGGGAGCGGGTTCACCCGCGAAAGGGCCAGAAGCCCTGACACAAGGTCAACTGTCGCGACGCAGGTCCGGCGGAATCGGCAGGTCGTCTTTCAGCGGCTCTGGCCGCTTGCCCTTGCCGGCCCGGTACTGACGGATCTGGAACACATAGGCCAGCACCTGCGCCACCGCCAGGTACAAGCCGGCGGGGATTTCCTGCTCAAGCTCGGTGGAGTAATAGATCGCCCGCGCCAACGCCGGCGACTCGAGGATCTGGACCTTGTGCTCCACACCGATCTCGCGAATCTTCAAGGCAATGAAATCCGTGCCCTTGGCCAGCAGCAATGGCGCCGCCCCGCCCTTCTCCGGGTCGTATTGCAAGGCAACCGCGTAGTGCGTCGGGTTGGTGATGATCACGTCGGCTTCGGGCACGGCCGCCATCATGCGCCGCTGCGAAGCCTCACGCTGCAGCTGGCGAATACGCTGCTTGACCTCGGGCTTGCCTTCACTGTCCTTGTACTCGTCCTTGACTTCCTGCTTGGTCATCTTCAGCTTGTTGTGCGCCTGCCACAGCTGGAACGGCACGTCCGCCGCCGCAATCAACAGCAGCCCCGCCGACATCCACAACGCACTCCAGCCCACCACCTGCAGGCTATGGATGATCGCCTGCTCCAACGGCTCGTTGGCAATGGCCAGCAGCGCCTGACGGTCATTGACCAGCACCACTACCGCCACGACCAGAATCACGAGAAACTTGGCGAACGCTTTCAAGAGTTCGGTCAGGGCATTCATCGAGAACATGCGCTTGACCCCTGACAAGGGATTCATACGGCTGAATTTCGGCTGCAACAGGCTGCCGGAAAACAGGAAACCGCCCAGGGCGATCGGCGCGACGAAGGAAATCACGAACAACAGGATCAATATCGGCTGCACCGCCCAGATGGCCATCTTGCCCGAGGCCAGCAGGAAGGCACCCATGGCCCGCTCATCGGTGATGAAGTCGCGGGTCAGGCTGAAGTTCATGCGCATGATCGCCAGCAGCGTCTCGGCCAGGTGGCCGCCAAACGCCAACAGGCCACCGGCGCCGGCCAGGGTCACCGCCACCGTATTCAGTTCCTTGGAACGCGCGATCTCGCCTTTCTCGCGAGCATCGCGCTTGCGCTTGTCGGTGGGTTCTTCTGTCTTGTCCTGACCGCTTTCGCTTTCCGCCATGCTCAGCGCGCCCTCGCCAGTTCACGCAGCCATTGCAGCGCTTCGCTGGCCAATGCCTGGTAATGGGAAAGTATATCGGCCAGGCCAACCCAGAAAATGAACATGCCCATGACCAGGGTAAGCGGAAAACCGATGGAGAAAATGTTCAACTGCGGCGCGGCACGCGTCATTACGCCAAAGGCGATGTTCACCACCAGCAGCGCGGCGATAGCCGGCAGAATCAGCAGAAGGCCGGCACCGAACACCCAGCCCAGGCGCCCTGCCAGCTCCCAGAACTGATTGACCACCAGCGCATTGCCCACCGGCAAGGTGGTGAAACTTTCGGTCAGCACCTCGAACGCCACCAGATGGCCGTTCATCAGCAGGAACAGCACGCTCACCAGCATGGTCATGAACTGGCTGATCACCGCGACGTTGACGCCGTTCGCCGGGTCGACCATCGATGCGAAGGCCATGCCCATCTGCACCGCGACGACCTGGCCAGCGATCACGAACGCCTGGAACAACAACTGCAATGACAACCCGAACAGCGCCCCGACGATGACCTGCTCGGCACACAGCAGCAGGCCGCGCAGGCTCAACGGGTCGAACTCGGGCAAGGGCGGCAGGGCCGGGACGATCACCACGGTGATAGCCACGGCCACATACAGGCGCACCCGCGCCGGCAGCATGCGGGTGCCGAATATAGGCATGGTCATCAGCACTGCCGTCACCCGGAACAACGGCAGGATGAAGGTGGCAACCCAGGTGCCGATCTGCGTGTCGGTCAGCTCCAGCATCGGCGCGTCAACCGATCAAATGCGGGATGTTGGTGTAGAGGCTGATGAAGTACTCCATGAACTTCTGCACCAGCCACGGCCCGGCGACGATCAGCGTGACCAGCATCACCAGCAGGCGCGGCAGGAAACTCAGGGTCTGTTCGTTGATCTGCGTGGCGGCCTGGAACATCGCCACCACCAGGCCCACCAGCAGGCTCGGCACCACCAGTATGGCGACCATCAGGGTGGTCAGCCACAGGGCATCACGGAACAGGTCGACAGCGACTTCAGGTGTCATCGGCGGCTCTCCTTGACGGCGTCAGACGCCGCCGAAACTGCTGGCCAGGGTACCCATGATCAGCGCCCAGCCATCCACCAGCACGAACAGCATGATCTTGAACGGCAGCGAGATGATCAGCGGCGACAGCATCATCATGCCCATGGCCATCAGCACGCTGGCCACCACCATGTCGATGATCAGGAACGGGATGAAGATCATGAAACCGATCTGGAACGCGGTCTTCAGCTCTGAGGTGACGAACGCCGGTACCAGGATCGTCAGCGGCACCTGGTCCGGGCCGGCGATGTCGGTACGCTTGGACAGGCGCATGAACAGGTCGAGGTCGCTTTGCCGGGTTTGTGCCAGCATGAAGTCCTTGAGCGGCCCCTGGGCCTTGTCTATGGCCTGCTGGGCGGTCATCTGCTCCTTCAGGTACGGCTGCAGCGCGTCCTGGTTCACCCGGTCGAACACCGGCGCCATGATGAACATGGTCAGGAACAGCGCCATGCCAGTCAGCAACTGGTTCGACGGCGTCTGCTGCAGGCCCAGGGCCTGACGCAGGATCGAGAACACGATGATGATGCGGGTGAAGCTGGTCATCAGGATGACGAACGCCGGGATGAAGCTGAGCGCCGTCATGATCAGCAGGATCTGCAGGCTGACCGAATATTCCTGCTGCCCGTCCGGGGTATTGGACAGGGTAATGGCCGGGATCGACAGCGGGTCGGCACCCAAGGCCAGCGGCGCAGCCAGCAGCAGCGCCAGAGTCAACAACACACGCAGCGCGCCACTCATCACTTCTTGTCCTTAGGGTCCTTGCCCATCAGCTCCATCAGCCGCTGGGCAAACTCCGGCGTCGCCTGACGGGCACTTTCCGGCACTTCCACGGGTTCGGCCAGCACATGCAGGGCCTCGATGCTGCCAGGGGTATGGCCGATCAGGATCTGCTGCTTGCCCACCTGCACCAGCAGCAGCCGATCACGCGGGCCGATGGCCCGGCTGCCGACGATCTCGATCACCTGCCCGCCCTTCACCGCCGTGCTTTGCATGCGCCGCAGCAACCAGGCCAGGAAGAAGATCAGGCCGACCACCAGCAACAGGCCGAAGACCATCTGCGCCAACTGCCCACCAAGGCTGCCAGGCGCGGTTGCCGGGGTTGCCGCCGGTGTGGCCGCGGCCAGGCAAGCCTGGCTGGCGAGCAGCGCGGCGAGCGCCGCGAAGGCGCGCATCGTACCCTTCACTCAGCGCAGCTTCTTGATACGTTCGCTGGGGCTGATCACGTCGGTCAGGCGGATGCCGAACTTTTCGTTGACCACCACCACTTCGCCATGGGCGATCAGCGTGCCGTTGACCAGCACGTCGAGCGGTTCGCCAGCCAGGCGGTCGAGCTCGATCACCGAGCCCTGGTTGAGCTGCAGCAGGTTGCGGATGTTGATCTCGGTGCTGCCCACTTCCATGGAGATGTTCACCGGGATATCCAGGATCACGTCCAGGTTCGGGCCTTCGAGGCTGACGTTTTCGTTCGGCTTCGGCGAGCTGGCGAACTCCTCCATCGGCAGGCGGCCCGGGCCGCCGGCGCTGCTGCCGGTGTCACCACCCAGCAGTGCATCGATGTCGGCCTGGCCGGCTGCACCGGTTTCTTCCAGGGCCGCAGCCCACTCATCGGCCAGCGCCTGGTCCTCTGCAGAGGTGATCTCGTTTTCGTTAGCCATGGTTTCCTCGACAGGCATTCAATTCGTTAGGAGTGACCGGCACGCCGTCAGCGGCGTTCGATCGGGTCGATGATCTGCAGCGCCAGGTTGCCCTTGTGCGAACCCAGGCGCGCCTTGAACGACGGCACGCCGTTGGCGCGCAGCACCAGGTGCTCGGGAAGCTCCACCGGGATCACGTCGCCAGGCTGCATGTGCAGGATGTCGCGCAGCTTCAGCTGGCGCCGGGCTACGGTGGCGGTCAGCGGCACGGCCACGTCCAGCACGTCCTCGCGCAGGGCCTTGACCCAGCGCTCGTCCTGGTCGTCCAGGTCGGACTGGAAACCGGCATCGAGCATTTCCCGCACCGGCTCGATCATCGAGTACGGCATGGTCACGTGCAGGTCACCGCCACCGCCATCCAGTTCGATGTGGAAGGTGGACACCACCACCGCCTCGCTGGGGCCGACGATGTTGGCCATGGCCGGGTTTACTTCGGAGTTCATGTATTCGAAGGTGACCGGCATGATTGCCTGCCAGGCTTCCTTGAGGTCGACGAAGCACTGGTCCAGCACCATGCGCACCACGCGCAGTTCGGTGGGGGTGAATTCGCGGCCTTCGATCTTGGCGTGGCGGCCGTCGCCGCCGAAGAAGTTGTCCACCAGCTTGAACACCAGCTTGGCATCGAGGATGAACAGCGAGGTGCCGCGCAACGGCTTGATCTTGACCAGGTTGAGGCTGGTCGGCACGTACAGCGAGTGCACGTACTCGCCGAACTTCATCACTTGCACGCCCCCCACCGCCACGTCGGCGGAACGGCGCAGCAGGTTGAACATGCTGATACGGGTGTAACGGGCGAAACGCTCGTTGATCATTTCCAGGGTCGGCATGCGGCCCCGCACGATACGGTCCTGGCTGGTCAGGTCGTAGCTTTTGATGCTGCCAGGCTCGGATGCACTCTCGGTCTGCACCAGCCCGTCGTCGACGCCATGCAACAGGGCATCGATTTCATCCTGGGACAGCAGGTCCTGTACGGCCATTGCGGACTCCTACTGCAATACGAAATTGGTGAACAGCAACTGGTCGACGACCGGCTTGCCGACTTCCTTCTGCGCCACTTCCTGGACCACTGCGGTGGCCTTCTGGCGCAGCATTTCCTGCCCTACCGGGCTACCAGCCAGGGTGTCGAAGCCTTGCCCGGAGAACATCATCACCAGGTTGTTGCGGATCACCGGCATGTGCACCTTGAGCGCATCCAGGTCAGCCTGGCTGCGCGCTTGCAGGGTGATGCTCACCTGCATGTAGCGCTGGCGGCCGTTCTGGTTGAAGTTGACCACGAAGGCCGGGGCCAGCGCTTCGTAGATAGCCGCTGGCTTGACGTTGCTGGCTGCAGGATCGGCGGCCGGGGCCGGCTCGCTCTTGTGCATGATGAACCAGGTAGCGCCCACCGAAAGGCCGATCGCCAGCAACAGGCCGACTACGGCCAGCAGGATCAGCTTGAGTTTGCCTTTAGTGGCGGGGTCTTTGACTGCTTCGCTCTTCGCCATGCCAATAATCCGTCGTCCATCGGGGGTTCAAGGGAGAATGGCTTGGCTTGAGCAAGTGTTATGCCAGATTTTGCAGAAGGGCATTTTTCAGCAGGGACGACTGTGCTGGCTTCTTCGCAGGTGAACCCGCTCCCACAGGACCTGCACAGGTTGCGAATCCTGCATTGTACTTGTGGGAGCGGGTTTACCCGCGAAGAGGCCAGTACAGGCAATCGAGATCTACGCGTAATAATCGACCGCGCTGTCGCCAACAACCACCTGTTGCTCCACAGGCCGGGCGCTATCGACTGCCTCGCCGCCATCCTGCTCGGCCCGGCGCGCCGCCACCCCGGACAGGTTGCTGCCCTGCGCCTGCCCCTGCTGCTGCTGTTGCCCGCGCGACTGGTCGGCCACGTTGACATCCGGCTGTGCCAGCCCCTGCTGGGCGAACAGCTCGCGCAGGCGGTGCACCTGGCTGTCGAGGGCGTCACGCACACCGGCGTGGCCGCTGATGAAGGTGATCTGGGTCGACTGGTCCGTCGCAACATTGACGCGAATGTCCAGGCGCCCCAGCTCCGCCGGCTCCAACTGGATATCCGCCGACTTGAGGTTCTGGCTGGACAGGTACATGACCCGGTTGACCAGGCCCTCGGCCCAGGCGTTCTGGTTCATCGGCAGCGGTTGGTGCAATGGGCTGGCATTGGCCGGCACGGCATTGGCGGTCTTGGCCGTGGCGGCCTGGGTCAGGTTGGCCAGGCGGTTGGCGAAATCGTCGACGCGCGTATCGCTGCCAGCGCTCTTGGTGTCCTTCAGGCCATCTTCGAGCAAGCCAGCAAAGGCCTTGTCGCCAGGCTCGCCGGTTTCACCCTCGGCATTCTCGACCAGATTCGCCAAGGTATTGACGGCCATCTGCCCCTCCTCGCCCTGGGCCTGTGAAGGGTCCAGGGCATGCGCCGAAGTCGCCCCTTTGGCCTGGGCGCTTTGTTCCAGTGCCAGGCGCAAGGTCGGCAGGTTGGCCAAAGGGTCGGCGTCAGGGTCGAAGGCTTCCTCGGCGACTGGCTCCTCGGGCAGTGCGGCGGTGACCTGAGCCTGCGCCGTGGCGGCTTGCAACACAGGTGCCACCGCCTCGGCCTGGGCCTGAATCAGCTGTGCGCCAGGCTGAGCGTCGGTTACCTGGCCGGCCACAAGGCTGGCATCGCGCACGCCAGTGTCCGCCTGAGCCTGATCGTCGGCTGGCAATTGTTTGCCGTCATCGGCAACGGCGGGTTTTTCCGCAGCGTCTTTCTTGCCGCCTTGTGCCGCCTCGGATTTGTCCTTGGGCTTGGCCTGGTCGGCCTTGTCGTCCTGCGCGGCGGCCTTGTCGCGGCCCCGCCTGGCCATCACCTGGCCAAAGCTGTCACCCTTGTCGCCCGGCGCCTGCAGAGGTTTTTCAACCTGCGTGGTGGCCGACCGCGAGGTGGTGGCAATGGCGTTGCCTTGCAACAATGGGTTGGGTGCGACAGGCATCGAGCAGTCTCCGCGCCAGAAACAAAAAAATAATCCGGCCAGAGACACGCAAGACTCGCGCCAAGTTGTGGGTTAACCTGCCGAAATGCGTTGCTGCTCACCTCGGTAGAAGCGCTGCACCTCGACGAACTCCAAGTCGATGCGGCTGATCAGGTCCTCGATGCCATACAGTGGGGGCCGCTGCGCGCGCTCCTCCAGCTGCTGGCACAGACTGGCCAACACAACTGCGCCCATGTTGCTGCTGCTGCCCTTGAAACTGTGGGCTGCAGAACTGAGCTCTTCGGCACTTTTGGCCGCGTGCAGCTGATCAAGGCGCTGCTCGGAGTCGTCGAGAAAGGTTTGCACCAACTGCAGGTAGCCATCTTCCATGATCTCACGCAGGTCGCTGAGTACCTTGTGGTCAATATGCATGTCAGTCACTTGTTCACTCCTTGATCAAGCCAGATTATGCCCGAGCCAACCCGTGGCTCACCAGACGAACTCCACATGCGCGCAGCGCCCGCCATCACTCCAGTGCGCACTGCTGGCCAACCGCCGCACCAGGTTCAGGCCTCGCCCGCTCAGCTCCTGCGCCAGCGAGGGCCGCGACAGCACGCGCTGCACATCGAACCCGGCACCGCTGTCACGGACCTCGATCATCAGACGCCCGCCATCGGCCTGCGGTTCAACCTGGAAGTCGATGCGTACGTAACCGTCGGTCAGCACCCCAAGGCGCCGAGCGCGTTCCTGATAGTAGTCGGCAAAGCCCTGTACATCGCGTTTGAGCTGCGAGTCCAGGCCCAGCACGCCATGCTCCAGGGCGTTGGAATACAGCTCGCTGAGCACACTGTGCAGGTTGCCGGTACGTGCGCGCAGGCCGTGAATCTCCTGCAACAATTGCACCAGGTACGGCACCGGGTTGAAGCGTTTCAGGCTCTGGCCACGCACCTCGAACCCCAGCGACCAGTCCAGCGGGCTGGAGCGGCCGCTATCAGAGTAGATCATAGGCGCCGGCACCCGCTCCTCGGCGCTGAACATGCGAATGTCGCACAAGCTGATGTCATCGCGCGGGCGCCCGCCAAAGCGCTCCAGGGCCTGCATCACTTCGTCGAACAGCCGCACCGGGTCACGGTTGTCGGCCAGCACCCTGCGCAGGCGCTGCACGCCGAACAGGCGTTCCTGGTCGTCGGCAGTGTCCAGCACGCCGTCCGACAGCAGCAGCAGGCGCTCGCCTGGTGCCAACGGCAACACTTCGGTACTGTCATCGAAACGCTCGGCATCCAGGATGCCCAGTGGCAGGTGTCGCGAACTCAGCACCGACAGCACCTGGCCATCCACTGCCAGGCGATAGCCATCAGGCATGCCACCGTTCCACACCTCCACCGAACCGCGCTGCATGCTGAGGTTGAGCAACAGCGCACAACAGAACATGTCCACCGGCAGGATGCGTTTGAGCTTGGCGTTCATCTCGCGCAGGACCTGGGCCATGCCGTAGCCCTTGGCAGTCATGCCGTAGAACACTTCAGCCAGCGGCATGGCCCCCACCGCCGCTGGCAGGCCGTGGCCGGTGAAATCGCCAAGCAGCACGCGCATGTCGCCGGACGGGGTGAACGCGGCCAGCATCAGATCGCCATTGAACAGCGCATAGGGCGACTGCAGGTAGCGGATGTTGGGCGCGGCCAGGCAGCCGGAGTGGGCCACCTTGTCGAATACTGCCTTGGCCACCCGCTGCTCGTTGAGCAGGTGGTGGTGGTGCCGGGTAATCTGGTCACGCTGCTCCAGCACGGTGGCCTGCAGCCGGCGCAGGCGGTCCATGGCGCGGATCTTGGCGCCGAGGATAACCGCACTGTAGGGCTTGGCCATGAAGTCGTCGCCCCCGGCCTCCAGGCAGCGCACCAGGCCTTCCTCCTCGTTCAATGACGTCAGGAAAATGATCGGCACCAGCGCTTCGCCGGCCAGGGCCTTGATCTGCCGTGCCGCCTCGAAGCCGTCCATCACCGGCATCAGTGCATCCAGCAGCACCAGTTGCGGGCGCCGCTCGATGAACAGTGCCACCGCCTGCTCGCCGTTTTCCGCGGTGAATACCTGATGACCCTGCCGGCGCACGATCTGCGCCAGCAGCAGACGGTCGGCGGCACCGTCTTCGGCGACCAGCACGGTCAACGCCTGTTCGGCGGGCATGTCGGCGCTCAACTGATATCGAAGAGTTTTTCGAAATTGGAGATGGCGAGGATCTTGCGCACATCGGAGCTGGCATGCACCACCCGCACATCAGAATCATCGCCGCCCGCATGGTCACGCAGCAACAGCAGCATGCCGAGTGCAGAACTGTCGAGGTAGGTGGTGTCCTTCAGGTCGACGACCACCGAATCGGGCCGGCGGGGCTGGCGTTCGTAGGCGTCACGAAATTCCTGGTGCTTGCCGAAATCGAAGCGCCCCTTGATCTTTATCGTCAGCTTTTTCCCATCCTGCGAAAAATCAGTCTCGACTGCCATGCTAGCGATTCCTTCGATGATGGCGGATGCAACTCCTTAAAGGTTTAGCAGGCGATGCCGGGGGTGGCAAGCACACGATTCTGCGTGCAGCGCGACATATATGTGCTGCCTGTACTGGCCTCTTCGCGGGTAAACCCGCTCCCACAGGATCTCCACCACTTCGAATCCTGCGTCGTACTTGTGGGAGCGGGTTTACCCGCGAAGAGGCCATTACAGGCTATAGATGATTCTGCCGCGGCAGGCGCTGGGACAGCTCGTCGAGCAAGCGCTGCTCGCGCTTGTCTTCGGCGCGCCTGGCTTCGTCCAGGTAGCGCTGCACCAGCTTGCGCAAGCCTTCCACCCGGGCATAGGCCTGCTGCCAGGTGCCGCGGGCGTTGTTGAGGTTGTTCTGGTGCCAGGCCAGGCTCTGGCGCTGCTGGGTCATGGCCGTTTCCAGCTGCCCGAGAAAACGCTGGTAATTGACCAGCCAGCTACCATTTACCCCCTGCCCGCCACGGTTGATCCACTGCAGCTGGTAATCCTCGCGAAACCGCTCGAGCTCGGCCAGCTTGGCCTGGGCGGTGGCCACCTGCTGCTGGAAATGCCCAAGGCGCTGGGCCGCCTGGCGCTCGGCCTCTTCGGCCATGTCCACCACCGGCGCCAGGCGCGCGGCACGTCCGGGCAACGCCATGGCCTATCAACCGCCCGCCGGGGGCGCAAAGATCGCCCCCAACTGTTCACGGCTCTGCGCCATGCCCACGCTCTCGCGCAGGCCCTGGCGCAGAAACTCCAGCAGCTTCGATTGCAAGGCAATGGCCAGGTCGGTTTCCGGGTCGCCACCCGCCACGTATGCGCCCACGCTGATCAGGTCGCGGCTTTGCGACAGGCGCGACCACAACTGCTTGAACTTTTGCGCCTGGCGCAAATGATCGGCATCGACCACCTGGGGCATGACCCGGCTGATCGAGGCTTCGATATCGATGGCCGGATAATGGCCTTCCTCGGCCAACCGCCGCGACAGCACAAAGTGGCCATCGAGCACACCGCGCGCCGCGTCGGCAATCGGATCCTGCTGGTCGTCACCTTCGGACAACACGGTATAGAACGCGGTGATCGAACCACCGCCTGGCTCGCCGTTGCCGGCCCGCTCCACCAGCTTGGGCAGCTTGGCGAACACCGACGGCGGGTAACCCCGGGTAGCCGGCGGCTCGCCGATGGCCAGGGCGATTTCCCGCTGAGCCTGGGCAAAACGGGTCAGCGAGTCCATCAGCAACAGCACGTTCTTGCCCTTGTCGCGGAAGTACTCGGCAATACGCGTGCAGTACATGGCCGCACGCAGGCGCATCAGCGGCGCATCGTCGGCGGGCGAAGCGACCACCACAGAGCGCTTGAGGCCTTCTTCACCAAGAATATGTTCGATGAACTCCTTGACCTCGCGCCCCCGCTCACCGATCAGGCCGACGACGATGATTTCGGCTTCGGTGAAGCGGGTCATCATGCCCAGCAACACCGACTTGCCCACGCCGGTACCGGCAAACAGGCCCAGGCGCTGGCCGCGACCGACGGTGAGCAGGCCATTGATGCTGCGAATACCCACATCCAGCGGCTTGCTGATGGGGTCGCGGTTCAACGGGTTGATCACCGGGCCGTCCATCGGCACCCAGTCCTCGGCCTTCATCCCACCTTTGCCATCCAGTGCGCGGCCGGCGCCGTCGAGCACTCTGCCGAGCATGCTCATGCCCATGGGCAGGCGGCCGCTGTCATCCAGCGGCACCACGCGGGCGCCGGGGGCGATGCCGACAATGCTGCCGACCGGCATGAGAAATACCTTGGGCCCGGCAAAGCCCATGACTTCGGCTTCCACCTGCACCGGGTGGTAGCTGTCATCGTTGATTACCAGGCAGCGGCTGCCGACTGCAGCGCGCAGGCCTTCGGCTTCCAGGGTGAGGCCGACCATGCGCAACAGGCGGCCTTCGACGATGGGTTGGGCCGGCAGCTCGATGGCCTCGGCATAGCTGCCCAGGCGCTTGCCGAAACTGGTGCGCTCAAGATGCATCCGGGTTACCCACGGCGCGCTCTGGCAGGCTGTCCAGGTCTACCGACATGTCCGGCGCTGCCGGGTGCAGCGAATGGTCGTGCAACTGGTCGAACAGTTGGGCCACGGCTTTCTCGATGCGGGTTTCCATGGTCGCGTCGATGCGGCTGTGCGCGGTCTCGATACGGCAGCCGCCGGGTAGCAGTGCGCTGTCCTCGAGCAGCCGCCAGCTTTCCTCATGGCGTTCGCGCAGGGCCTTGGCCAGCTCGAAATCCTGCGGGTTGAGGTGGATGCGGATATTGTCCGCGCCCATGGGCAGCAGCTTGAGCGCTTCGCGCAGTACCTGGGTGATCTGACTGGAATCGCCCCGCAGTTCGCGACCGATCACCTGGCGGGTCATGTGTGCCACCAGATGGACCAAGGTTTTCTCGATCTGGGTGTCTTGCTCGGCGATCGGCTCCATCAGGTTGGTCATCAGCCGGTCGAGGCTTTCCAGCTTGGCCTTCAGGGCCTCTTCGGCTTCCTGGCGGACCTTGAGCTGGGTGCTATGGAAGCCCTCGCGCTCACCGGTGGCGAAGCCTTCGTTGTAGGCTTCCTGGCGGATGGCCTCGAGTTCTTCCAGGGTCAGTGGCTGGACTTCTTCCAGCGGCACTTCCTCGACTTCTTCCTCGATTACCTCGGGTTCTGGCGCAGGCTGGGGCTCAGGCTCCGGTTCCGGGTCGAAGCTGGGCAGCGCCCAGACATCCACGCCCTCGAGGTCGCGGGCGCGGATCAGGTCGCTGGGGTGATGTTCTTTGGTGGGCATGCTGTCATGTTCTCAAACCATGTTCAGCCGACACGGTCCCTGTGGGAGCGGGTTTACCCGCGAATGCGTCGGCAGCGACAAGCTCTATCGCCAGGCCCGACGCCTTCGCGGGTAAACCCGCTCCCACAAGGGGCGGCGTCGGCCTTCAGATCGCGAATACCTTAGATCATTTCCTCGGCGCCCTTGCCGCCGAGCACGATCTCGCCGGCCTCGGCCATGCGGCGGGCGATGGTGAGGATTTCCTTCTGCGCCGTTTCCACGTCGCTGACCCGTACCGGCCCCTTGGCCTCCAGGTCGTCGCGCAACAGCTCCGACGCACGTTTGGACATGTTCTTGAAGATCTTGTCCTTGACCCGCTCGTCGGCGCCCTTGAGCGACACCACCAGCACGTCGGACGAGACTTCGCGCAGCAGTGCCTGGATACCACGGTCGTCGACGTCGGCCAGGTTGTTGAAGACGAACATCAGGTCTTCGATCTGCTCGGACAGGTCGCTGTCGATTTCGCGGATCGCGTCCATCAGTGCACCTTCCACCGAGCTGTCGAGGAAGTTCATGATGTCGGCGGCGCGCTTGATGCCGCCCAAGGTAGTACGCGCCGCGTTGGAGTTGCCCGAGAACTGCTTCTCGAGGATCTGGTTCAGCTCCTTCAGCGCCGCCGGTTGCACAGTGTTCAGCGACGACACGCGCAGGACGATGTCCAGGCGCACCTTGTGGTCGAAGTTGCTCAGCACTTCGCCGGCCTGGTCGGGGTCGAGGTAGGCGACCACGATGGCCTGGATCTGCGGGTGCTCGTAACGGATCACGTCGGCAACGGCGCGCGGCTCCATCCACTTGAGGCTGTCCAGGCCGCTGGTGTTGCCACCAAGCAGGATGCGGTCGACCAGGCCGTTGGCCTTGTCCTCGCCCAGGGCCTGGTTGAGCATCTTGCGGATATAGGCATCAGAGCCCACGCCCAGGCTGGTCTGGTCGCCGACGATTTCGACGAACTCGCTCATCACCTGCTCGACCTGTTCACGGTGCACATTGCCCATCTGCGCCATGGCCACACCCACCCGCTGCACTTCCTTGGGCCCCATGTGCCGCAGTACCTGGGCGGCGTCGGTTTCACCCAGCGAAAGCAGGAGGATCGCCGCCTTGTCGACGCGGCTCAGCTTGGCGGTAACGGCTCGGTTATCACTCATCGGCGTTGATCCACTCTTTCACGACCTGGGCAACGCGGCCCGGATCTTCGGCCACCAGGCCTTTGATTGCGTTGAGCTGTGCCTCGTAACCCTCGTTCGGGCTAGGCAGCAGAATGCTTGTCGGGCCACCCAGGCTGACGCGGTCGTTGGCCAGTTCGCCATCCAGACCCATCATGCCGCCCAGCTCCATGTCGCTATCCGAGGCAGCCTGCTTGCCGCCCCCTGTAATGTTGTTCAGCACCGGACGCAGCACGCCGAACACCAGCACCAGGATGAATACCACGCCCAGCACTTGCTTGACGATGTCCCAGAACCAAGGTTGCTGGTAGAAGGCAATGTCGGCGATTTCTTCGCCACGATCGGCGGCGAACGGCACGTTGATCACTGTCACGCTGTCGCCACGGCTGGCATCGAAGCCGACCGCGTCCTGCACCAGGCGAGTGAAGCGTGCCAGGTCTTCGGCGCCCCACGGCGCACGGGTGGTGTCGCCGGTGGCCGGGTCGATCTTGACCTGGTCGTCCACCACCACCGCCACCGACAGGCGGGTCATGCGCCCCTGCTGCTGGCGGGTGTGGCTGATGGAGCGGTCCAGCTCGAAGTTCTTGGTGCTTTGCTGACGCTTGTCGGACGGGTACGGCGCGAGCATTGGCTGGCCGGTGGCCGGGTCCATGATCTGCTGGCCGTTGGCATCCACCAGCGGCTGGCCAGGCTGGATGGCAGCTGCCGGGGTAGCGGCACCACCGGTGGTCTGCGGTGCCGAGGCCGGGCCTGGCGGCTGGTTGCTCAGCGCGCCGGGCACACCTTGCGGGCCCTGGCTGCTTGCGCGTTGTTCGTCGACCGACTGCTCGCTGCGCAGCGCTGGCTGGTCAGGGTTGAACTGCTCGGAGGTGGACTCGACCGCGCTGAAGTCCAGGTCGGCGGACACTTCGGCCTTGTAGCGGTCATTGCCCAGCACTGGTTGCAGGATGTTGTGCACCCGCTGGGTGAGCATGCTTTCCACCCGGCGGCTGTAGTCGAACTGCTTGCCTGCCTGGGTCAGGGCGGTGTCCTGGATCTGCTCGGACAGCAGGTTGCCCTTCTGGTCGACCACGGTGACCTGGGACTTGTCCAGTTCCGGCACGCTGGTAGCGACCAGGTTGACGATGGCCATCACCTGCCCGGCTTCCAGGGCACGGCCCGGGTACAGCTCGACCAGTACCGAGGCGCTGGGCTTGCGTTCGTCACGCACGAACACCGAGCTTTTCGGGATGGCCAGGTGCACGCGCGCGCCCTTGACGTTGTTCAGGCTGGACACGGTACGCGCCAGTTCACCTTCCAGGCTGCGACGGTAACGGGTGGCTTCCATGAACTGGCTGGTGCCCAGGCCCTGCTCCTTGTCGAGCAGCTCGAAACCGACATTGCCATCGCTGGGTGCCACACCGGCGGCCGCCAGTTTCAGGCGCGCACGGGAGAGGTCGTCGGCCTTTACCAGCAGAGCGCCGGAATTGGGCTCCACGTTGTAGGGGATGTCGGCAGCGGCCAGGGTATCCATGACCTGCTTGGTGTCCATGCCCGCCAGGCTGCCATACAGCGGACGGTAATCGGGTTGTTGCGACCACAGCACCACGGCAAAGCCGATCGCCACGCTGGCGGCCAGGCCGACCAGAAGGCCGACCTGACGCAGCATGGGCATCTGCGCGATGTTTTCCAGAAACGCCATGCCGAACAGCGGCGGTTTGGCCGCGGGCGGGCCGCTTTTGGCGGGGGGGTTGTCGACGACTGCTTCAGCCATGGTTTACGTCCGTCCTCAAACCGGCATCTGCATGATGTCCTGATACGCCTGGACCAGCTTGTTGCGTACCTGGGTCAGGGCCTGCATCGACACGCTGGCCTTTTGCGAAGCGATCATCACGTCGGTCAGGTCGACGCCACTCTTGCCGATCTCGAAGGCATTGGCCAGCTGGGTCGAAGCCTGCTGCGTCTCATGCACCTTGCCGATGGCCTGGCCGAGCATATCGGCAAAGGTACTCTGCCCGGGCGCCAGCTCGGGGGCTGCGGCCACCTTGGGCAGCGACATGGCATCGGCCTGCATGGCCCGCATGTCCAACATCAGACGATTGAATTCAACACCTTGGCTCATGACCCTTCTCTCTCCTGCGGCCGCATTTTTTTGACAGTGATGCGGCGGATAGCCAACCTAAAGCAACAAAGGTGCCAGCCTCCAGGACTCAGGCAACATGACACCTGTGGGAGCGGGTTCACCCGCGAAGAATGCGACACGGTACATGGCACCGGCTTTGCCGGTGTTCGCGGGTAAACCCGCTCCCACAGGAGTCGCACGCGCTGCAAGATGCGCTGTCAATCAACCGAACAGGCTGGCCTCGACGTCAAACCCGGCATCACGCATCTGCGCCAGCTTGTAGCGCAGGGTACGCGGGCTTATCCCCAGGCGTTCGGCCGCCTCTTTACGGCGACCGCGCTCGGCGCGCAGGGTGTCGATGATCATCTGGTACTCATGACGACGCATGTCATCACCCAGCCCGCCGACCTCGGCTGCCACCTCAGGTGATGGCTCCGTGCCAGCCGACAATGGAATGGCGCCTGCCAGACAAAAATCCGCCGCCTCGATCACCCCGCCCTGCTGCAGGATCAGCGCCCGCTGCAGGGCATTGTCCAGCTCACGCACATTGCCCGGCCAGGCATACGCCTGCAGGCATGCGCGCGCCTGGGGCGACAGGCGGACCGGGGCGTGCTTCATCTTCGCCACATGTCGCGCCAACAGGCGCTCGGCCAATTGCAGGATGTCACCCGGGCGTTCGCGCAGGGGGCGCCAGGCCAGGGGGAACACCGACAGGCGATAGTACAGGTCTTCACGGAAGCGCCCGGCCGCTACCTCGCCAGCCAGGTCACGGTTGGTGGTGGCCAGCACACGAATATCCAGGCTGATCGGCTTGCGCCCGCCTACCCGCTCCACCTCGCGCTCCTGCAGCACGCGCAGCAGCTTGGCCTGCAAGGCCATTGGCATTTCCGAGATCTCATCAAGCAGCAAGGTGCCACCTTCGGCCTGCTCGAACTTGCCCGCCTGCGCAGCGATGGCGCCGGTGAAGGCCCCCTTCTCGTGGCCGAACAGGGTGGCCTCGAGCATGTTGTCGGGGATGGCAGCACAATTGATCGCCACGAAGGGCTGCGCTGCCCGCGGCGACTGCTGGTGAATGTAGCGCGCCAGCACTTCCTTGCCGGTGCCGGATTCGCCGGAGATCAGCACGGTCGAGTCACTGCGCGCCACCCGCGCGGCCAGCTCCAGCAACTGTCGGCTGGCCGGCTCGCAGGCCACCGGACCTTCTTCGTCAGCCACGCGCCCGGCGGCATGCCGCTCGACCAGGCTGAGCAACGCCTTGGGTTCGAACGGCTTGACCAGATAGTCGGCGGCGCCTTGACGCATCGCCTCGACGGCGCGCTCCACCGCGGCATGCGCGGTCATCAGCAACACGGGCAATTGCGGATGCTGGCGGCGCAGCTGAGCCAGCAGTTGGTGGCCATCCATGCCAGGCATGTTCACATCGCTGACCACTAGGCTGAAGGCCTCACCCAGCACCGCTTCCAGTGCCTCTTCGGCACTGCCCACCGCCTGGTAGGCGAAACCGCCGATTTCCAGGGTATCGCCCAGCGCCTGGCGCAATACGCGGTCATCCTCGACCAGCAGCACCTTGATTGCCATTACACGCCCTCCGCCGGTTGCCCGTCGATCAACGGCAGCTCCACCCGCACGCAGGTACCACGACCGACCTTCGAGCGCAGGCGCAGCGTACCCTGGTGCGCGCGCACCACGGCCTTGACCACCGCCAGGCCCAGGCCGGTGCCTGTGGCCTTGGTAGTCAGGAACGGCTCGCCCAGGCGGCCGAGCAGGTCTGCATCGATGCCACTGCCGGCATCGCTTACAGACAGGTGCAGGCTGCGCTCGCGACGGAACAGGTGCACCTTCAGGCGCGCCGGGCCATCGCTGGCTTGCAGCGCATTTTCGATGAGGTTGAGCAATGCACCAACCAGGGTGTCCCGGTTGCACAGCAGCTCACCCAGATGGCTGTCGCACTGCCAGCGCACGGCGTGCCCTTGCACATGCGCCTGGGCAGCCTGCTGCAGGGCCTGGAACAAGGCTTTTGGCGTGACCCGGTCACTCAACGGCAGCTCGCCACGGGCGAATACCAGCATGTCGCGCACCTGGTGCTCCAGCTCGTGCAGGCGCTCTTTCAGGGTGCCGGCAAAGCGCTGGCGGGTTTCCACGCTCAGGTCTTGTTCGGGGTCAGCCAAGTGGCTGGCGTAGAGCATCGCCGCAGACAATGGCGTACGGATCTGGTGCGCCAGCGAGGCGACCATGCGCCCCAGCGACGACAGGCGCTCGTGGCGAGCCAGCTGGTCTTGCAGGCGACGGGTTTCAGTCAGGTCGTTGAGCAATACCAACTGGCCAGGCTCGGCATCCAGCGAGCGGGTGGCGATGGACAGACGGCGGCCGTCGCGCAGCGAGACTTCGTGACCGTCATCCTTGCGCGGAGCAAAGCTGCGCGCGATCACCTGGCGCCACAGCTGGCCGACCAGCGGCTCGCCGAGCAGTTCGCAGGCGGCCGGGTTGGCTTCACGTACCAGGCCCTGGCCATCGATCACGATGACCCCGCCGGGCAGCAGGTCCAGCAAATTTTGCAGGCGGTTGGCCAGGCGTTCCTTTTCGCTCAGTTCATCGATGCGCTGGGCGCTGACCACCGCCAGCTCGCCCTTGAGCTCGCTGACTCGGGCTTCCAGCAGGCTGTAGGACTGGCTCAGTTGGCTGGACACCTGATTGAACAGGGCGAAGGCCTGTTCGACACCCTGGCGGCTTTCCTGCTCGACCAGGGTTTGCCCCTGCGGATCGGGGGCTCGGGATACGTGGGCGGCCTGGGGCATCTTGCTCTCTCGCGTGGCTGACCGTCATAAAAACGGTGTGTTGCCAGCGGTGTAGCAATAGCCGTGCCGGAGATAGGGTTTAATGCAGGGCTTGAGATTTGTGGTGGGGCGCAAATCGAGCGCCGCCCGCGCGGCGCT
>Ga0247820_10000004_pt1 | contig 126696 bp, 115 predicted proteins | sample 13C_Glucose_Day1_2_FD_192480 | JGI IMG/M metagenome (GOLD analysis project Ga0247820, IMG submission 192480) | Soil microbial communities from agricultural site in Penn Yan, New York, United States - 13C_Glucose_Day14 | ecosystem: Environmental > Terrestrial > Soil > Agricultural land...
CAGCCAGGCTGTAGGCCACCGTCTTGCCGGTACCGGTGCCCGCCTCCACTGCCACCACGGCAGGCTCGCCGGCACGGCGGCCTTCTTCGTCGCAGGCAATGTCGCCGAGCACCTTGGCCACTTCGGCAATCATCAGGCGCTGGCCATAGCGCGGCTTGAGGCTCTTGGCTTCGAGAAAACGCGTATAGGCGCCCTGGATGGTGGCTTTGAGTTCGTTGCTGATCATGGTCTGCAGGCGCCCGGAGGGCTGGATATATTTTCAGTGTTGCGCATGGGGCGGCTATCATACCCCGCTATTGCCCTTTATGCCGCATGGAGATCCGCATGCTTGCCTTTGCCCTGCCCTACACATTGCATGTCCTGGCCGCCCTGGTGTGGGTCGGCGGCATGTTCTTCGCCTGGCTGGTACTGCGCCCGGCAACGGTTGCAGCCCTTGAAGGGCCTGCCCGGCTGCGCCTGTGGGTGGAAGTTTTCCGACGCTTCTTCGGCTGGGTCTGGCTGGCGGTGGCGATTTTGGCGATAAGTGGTATCGGCATGTTGCACATGCGCTTCAGCGGCTTCGAGACTGCGCCGAAGTACGTGCATGTGATGATCGGTGGGGGCATCGCCATGTTTGCCCTTTTCATGCGCATCCAGGCGTTGCTGTTGCCGGAGCTGAGGGCTGCTGTGCAAGCCGAGGACTGGTCGGCAGGTGCGGCGGTGCTGGGGCGGATTCGGCGGATGGTGGGGATCAACCTGCTGCTGGGCCTGGCGGTGGTAGCCGTGGCCAGTTCGCGGCTGATGCTCTGATATTGCCTGCACCGGCCCTATCGCCGGCAAGCCAGCTCCCACAGGTACTGCACATGGCTTGCAGCCGATGCGGTCGCAGTGGGAGCTGGCTTGCCGGCGATAGGGCCAGTACAGGTTTTCACAAGCGCTGCAGAATCAGCTCACCTGCAGCCCCCGCCAACCCAGGCTGGCCCGGCTGCCCCGCCCGGCCGTTGGCACCGGCGTCTGTGCGGTACACCAGGCAACCCTTGCTAGCCCCGCCTTTACCGGCCTTGCCGGCAGCCCCGGCCTTGCCCGGTGCGCCGCCGTCCAGGCGCACCACGATACGTTCCTGCGGGAAGCCCTGCGGCAGGCTCAGGCGGACGCGCCCACCCGGCGCACCATCGTGCCCGTTGCCGCCGTCATCGCCATTGGCGCCGCGGCTGGCCTGGCCCCAGGTGCAGCCACCGGCCTGGCCGTTGGCACCATCGAGCCCCACGTATCCCGGCGCACCGGCACCGCCACGGGCATCGATAGCCAGGCGTTCAGCATCCACTTCCGCCAGTTTCAGGTCCAGGCTGCGGCCAGACCGGGCTCCCCGCTGGTAAGTGCCCGCCGCTCCCGGCGCACTGAATTCACTGCCCTCACCCAGCCGCGCGCTGCGCGCCTCGATCAGCAGCGGGCTATCGGACGGTGCAATGGCGATACGCGCATCGCGCCCCAGCTCCAGCTGGTCGACCTTCAATTCGGCGAGCGTGGCAGGCAGCAGCAGGGTTGCAGCATCGGCGACACGCAGCTGTGCAAGATGCACGCTGGCCGACTTGTCGGGCAGGCGCAGCATGGAATTGGCAGCGACTTCCAGGCTTTCGGCCTGGGCCAGTGGAGCAGCCAACATGGCCATTAACATCAGATTACGCATTTCGCGGCGCCTCCTGCACACGGGGGATGGACATGACATGGAAGATACCCGTCAACAGGATCTGCAGACGATCGAACCAGCGGTGGCTGCGCCCGCGCAGGCTGCCATTGAAGAACAGCACTTCGAGCAGGTGCAAGCCCAGCAAGGTGATGCCGGCGGCGTTGATCAGCAGGTTGAAGGGCAAAGGTTGTGGCATCAACTGATTGAACAGCACCACCCCCCAGAAAGCGACAGTCAGGACCTTGCCCAAGCCCAGGATGAACCTCATATCCCGCCCCCATGAATTGTTGTTATGTCGAGACGGCCCGTTCGAGCGGGCCGTGCGACCAACATTAACTGCAATGCCAGGACAGGCGCTAGCACCACTCAGTTGAGGTGCAGTTCCACCCGTCGGTTGCGGGCGCGGCCCTCCTCGCTTTCGTTGTCGGTGAGCGGTTCACTCTCGCCGCGCCCTTGGCTGGTGACCTTGCCCGCCTCCAGCCCCTGGCTGATCAGGTAAACGGCCACGCTGCTGGCGCGGCGTTCGGAAAGTGCCTGGTTGTAGCTGTCGGAGCCCACGTTGTCGGTATGCCCGATCACGCTTACTTTCGCCACCGTCGGTGAATCGAGCTTCGCCACCAGGCCTTGCAGGCGCTGCTGGGCCGCCGGGGTCAGCTCGGCAGAATCGAAGGCGAACATCACCGCGCCGTTGTCATCCAGGATGATCACCTCTGGCGAGGGTTCAGGTTCAGTGGCGGGCTGTGATGCGGGGTACACCTTCAACGGGCAACCCATGTGGTCGACCGCAGTGTTGGCGGGGGTATCGGGGCAACGATCGCGGCGATCGAAAATGCCATCGCCATCTTCGTCGCCATCCTGGGCGTAACAGATCAGGCCCCCGGCAATGGCGCCAAGGGCACCGCCGCCAGCCGCCCAGGTCGAACTTTCGATGGCGCCCAGGCCACCACCGACCAGGCCGCCGAGCAGGCTGCAGATGGGCCAGGTCCTCTGGTTGAGCGGCGCGCTGCCATCGCTGTGGGTGGCGCAGCCCGCGAGCAGGCTGGCAGCCACCAACAGCGGCAGCGCCGCCTTCGACGTCACACTCATGCTGAATGCTCCTGTGTCATTGGCCACGGACGGCTGACCGCCGTGAAGACGGGCCCGTGCCACTGCTCAAGGCACGGGCGCACGCCGTTCTACCGCTGGATCTTGATCTCGGTACGGCGGTTCATGGCGCGCCCATCGGCCGTGGCGTTGTCTGCCACCGGCTGGGTTTCACCAGCACCGACCACCGACACGAAGCTGCTGCGCGGCACACCGCTCTCGACCAGGTAATCGGTCACCGAGTGGGCTCGGCGCTCAGACAGTTTCTGGTTGTAGCTGTCGGAGCCAACGCTGTCGGTATGGCCACTGACGCTCAGGCGGGCGGACGGCGCCTCCTGTTTCAGGCGCGTGGCAATGGTGTTGAGGCGCTCCTTGTCGCTGGCGGTCAGGCGCGCAGAGTCGAACTCGAAGTGCACATCGCGGATGACGATGACTTCTTCCTTCTGCACCACCACTTCCTCGACCACCGCGGCCGGCTCCGGCGGGCAGCCGTTGGCATCGACCTGCACACCGCGCGGGGTGCCAGGGCACTTGTCACGGCTGTCCGGTACGCCGTCGCCATCCTCGTCGCCATCGCCATGGGCCCAGCAATAGCCCGCCGCCAGGCCACCGCCCAGCAACGCGCCCCAACCAGCCCAGCTGGAGCTCTCGATGGCGCCCAGGGCAGCGCCGCCTACACCCCCGACGGCAGCACACTTCGGCCAGTCGGTCTTTTGCAAACCTGCACAACCAGTCAACACACTGGTGAGCAGAACCAGGGGTATCGCTGTGCGTACTATGCTCATTTCATTGCTTCTCCTAGGGGGAATCGGCATAAGGCCGATCTCAGGGATTAAAGACCGAGCATTTGATCCCTGCCAGCAATAAGCCACGACACAATCACATGCCTCTTTGCCCGCACGCTGCGGCCCGCTAGTCTTGGACGACTTCAACGAGGATTGCCAATGACCGACGGTTTTTCCCAGCGCACCCCGCAGCAGGCCCTGGCGGCCCTGCTCGAGCGCTTCACTCCGCAACGCCTGCTGCTGGTGGGCACGCGTTTCCCGGCGCTGGACGCCTTCGCCCAGGCGCATCCACTTGCAACCATCGCCGCGGCCGCCCCAGGCCCGCTGCCGGCCGAACTGGCCGCCCAGCGCTTTGACCTGGCGGTACTGGTGGACTGCCTGGAGCACCTGCCCAAACGCACCGGCCTGGAATTGCTCGGCGGCATTCGCAACCTCAATGCCAGCCGGGTCGCGGTGCTGGCCGACCTGGCCGCCTGTGGCTGGCAAGACACCGATTTCTTTGCCCTGGCCCTGTCGGCCAGCGAGAAATTCCGCCGTGACCAGCAGGTATTGAGCCTGTTCACCTATGATCTACATGACTACAAGCAGGTACCGGACTGGCTGAATGCCAAGTTCTGGGCCAACCCTGAAAACTTCGGCAAGTACTGGTGGTGATGATGAGTGTCTCGGTCTGCCCTTGTGGCAGTGGCAACCTGCTCGACGCCTGCTGCGGGCATTACCATGCCGGCACCCCGGCACCGGATGCCCAGGCGCTGATGCGCTCACGCTACAGTGCCTACGTGCTGGGCCTGGTCGACTATCTGGTGGCCACCACCCTGCCGGCCCAGCAAGCTGGCCTGGACCGTGCTGCCATGGCCGCCTGGAGCGCCCAGAGCACCTGGCTGGGCCTGGAGGTGGAAAGCGCAGAGGTGCTGGGCGGCCAGCCGGAGCATGGTTTTGTCACCTTCACTGCCCGCTGGCATGACCAGGAGGGTGACCATCAGCACCGCGAGCGCTCGGCATTCGTCCAGCATGCCGGGCGCTGGTACTTCATCGACCCCACGGTCGGGCTCAAGGCCGGGCGCAACGACCCCTGCCCCTGCGCCAGCGGCCAGAAGTTCAAGAAATGCTGCGCCAGTTACGTGGGTAGCTGACCATGATCGCCCGCGCCCGCCCGCTGCTGTTCGCCGCCCTGATCGCATGGCTGGCACTGCTGGCGGGCTGCGCCAGCTGGGGCGGTGACGACTGGCGCGAACCCGAGGTGCATCTGGTCGAGGTGGAGACGGTCAAGGCCAGCTTGCTGGGGCAAGAGTTCGTGCTGCATCTGCGAATCGACAACCCCAATGACAGCCGCCTGTTCATCCGCAACCTGTCGTACGCCATACGCCTCAACGACCTGTTGCTGGTGCAGGATGAAACCAGCGTATGGCGCAGTGTCGGCGGGCATGCCCGGCGGACTTTCAAGATCACCGCGCGGACCAACCTGTGGCAGCACCTGAAGCCTCTGGCCAAGCTGCTGAAAAGCGAACAACCGCTGCATTACAGCCTGCAAGGCGAACTGGCGACCGGGTTGCTCATCCATCGGGACCTGCACTTGTCGCGCAGTGGTGAGATAATCCCCGGCGATTACAAACCGGAGTAACCCTGCAATGTCCCAGCAACCCCACGTTCATGGCCCTGACTGCAACCACGATCATGATCACCACCACGACCATGGCCATGTACACGGTCCGCACTGCAACCACGGCCACCAGGAACCGGTACGCAACGCCCTGAAGGACGTTGGCCGTAACGACCCGTGCCCGTGCGGTAGCCAGAAAAAGTTCAAGAAGTGCCACGGCGCCTGAGCTGAACAGCACTTGCGCGTCCCTGCCGTGGGCCGCGCAGTGGGTAGCCGGGGCCTAGCTGGCCCTGGCAGGCCCTGAAACCTTGCGCTGCAGCAACCCGGCGGTGGCCATGAGCAGCACGATGCACAGGGCCATGCAAATGGCATTGGTACCCTCCCAACCGACCGTGCCCAGCAACAGCGCCGGGCTGAACGCGCCAACGGTCGCGAATACCGCGATGGCCAGATCGTTCTTCCCCTGCATCTGCATCGCTGCCGGGCTGTTTTGCAGCGTCTGCGCCAACAGCGCACCACCGCCCACGTAGGTCAGGTTCCAACCCAGGCCCAGGGCTATCAGTGACAAGGTCATCATCGCGTAGCTGTGCGACCACATGTTCATGGCCGTGCAACCGATCAGCAGGCCCAGGCCGAGACAGATGGTGGCCCTGATGCCGAGCTTGTGGATGATGGCGCCGGTGAAAAACGATGGCGCAAACATGGCAATCACATGCCATTGAATCGCCAGGCGAACGTCGGAAAAGTCCTCATGCATGTGTTTCATGTGCATGGACGCCTGGATCATCAGCAGATTCATGATCCCGTATCCCAGCGCGGCCACTGCCATGGCCACGGCAACCACCGGGCTCAGCGGTTCGGCGGCCGTGCCAGCCGGTTTCGCTTCGCGGTCGTTACCGGCGGTGTCGGTATCGCCGGGCAGGCAGGCCGCTGTCAGCAAGGACATCACCGCCAGGCCGACAAAAGCGGCGTAGCACAGCGAAAACAGCGGATAGCCACCAACGTCCCTAAGCCACTCGGTGAGTGCCGGCCCGACCACGGCAGCGATCACCCCACCGGCCACCACCAGGGAAAGCGCCTTGGGCTTCAGGTCCTGCGCCAAATTGTCGGTGGCCGCGAAGCGATTGAAGTTGGCAAACGCAATGTAGATGCCCAATGCCGAATGGCTGATTACCAGCGTCGGGAAGTGCTGGTACTGCACAGCCAGGTAGCCACAGATGCCAGACACCGCCAACGGGATCGAGCCCAGCATGAAGGCGCGCTTGCGGCCAATACGGCTCATCAGCCTGGAGACCGGATAGGTGGCCAGCATCAGGCAGAGGAACTGGAAACCATAGGGCACGGTGGACCAGGTGGCGGCAGGCGCCAGCGCCGCCCCGACAATGGCCGCCATGGTCACGGACATGACCGCAGTCGTCAGGTTGATCGATTGCGCGGTGAAATACAGGTACGTGCGCCGCGGAAGTGTGCTCGACATGGCGTGTGCTCACGGTAGGTGGACAGGGTAATTGTCGGCACGGGAAAAGCGCCGACAGGTGCATGGTGGCATCTGTCGAACCCAGCGATGCAAACAGTCGACGCACTTTTCGGTTAACTGTTAGGCTGTTTTTTCTAACAGCTGCTGGACCCGCCATGCGCCCGCACAGCCTTCTTGACCAGTTGAAACAGCGCCTCGAAGCCGGCGAATGGCTGCCCGGCCAGCGCATGCCTTCCATCCGTAAGCTGACGGCGGCAATTGGCTGCAGCTACCACGATGTCGTCTCCAGTTATGCCCGGCTGGTCAGCGAAGGTGTGTTGACCGCCATTCCTGGCCGCGGCTACTTCGTCGCCAGCCACACACGGCAAACCGGCGCGGTGGATGCGCCCGCAGGCATGGCCGCAGACCCGTTGTTCAAGCTGCTGCAGGGGGGCAAGCACTACACCAAACTGGGCAGCGGCTGGCTGCCACCCGCCTGGCGTGACACCGAGCTGCTGGCCAAGGCGATTCGGCGCACGGCGCGGCTGGAGCAGAGTTCGCTGGCCGAATATGGCGACATCCAGGGTTACCTGCCCATGCGCAAACAGCTGTGCGTGCACCTGAAACGCCTGACCCGTGTCGATGCCCGGCCAAGCCAGTTGCTGACTACGCTGGGCGCCACACAAGCGCTGGACCTGGTGGCGCGATTGTTGATCAAGCCAGGGGATCACGTGTTCGTCGACGAACCCGGCAATGGCAACCTGATCAAGCTGATCCAGTTGGCCGGCGGCCACGTGGTCGGGGTGCGCCGAACCCAGGACGGGCCAAGCGTGGAAGACATGAAGGAGCACCTGGCCAGGCACAAGGTCAAGGCGTTCTTCTGCAACAGCACCTTCCACAACCCGACCGGCGGCAACATCAGCCCGCACAATGCCTTCAACGTCCTGCGCCTGGCGGTGGAACACGACTTCTTCGTGGTCGAGGACGATGTCTACGGCGACTTCAGCCCGGGTGTGCGCCAAACCTTTGCCGAACTGGACAACCTTGAGCGGGTCATCTACATCGGCAGCTTCTCGAAATGCCTGTCCGCCTCATTGCGCGTGGGCTACATCGCCTGCTCGGCAGAGCTGATAGAGCCGCTCACGCGCCTCAAGCTGCTGACCTGCGTGGCGGTGCCGGCGTTTTGCGAACGCTTCGTCAACACCATCTTGTCCGACGGCACCTATGCCCGGCACATGCAAGACCTGCAGCAGCGCCTGGTCCGGCAGCAGGCGCAGACCCAGCAGTTGTTGCGGGCACGTGGCTGGCAGTTCGACATAACGCCCCAAGGCGGCATGTTCCTGTGGGTCTACCACCCCGAACTGGCCGACCTGCAGCCGTTCATGCGTCGCCTGGAACAGCACCAGGTGCTATTGATGCCAGGCTCGGCCTTCGCAGTCAGCCGTGGCTATCAAAGCCTTGCTCGCATCAATTGCACGCACTTTTCCGACGCCGTGGCCGAACATTTCAAGGTTTGAGTCGGCACTGGCAAATAAACCGCCCAAGGACCTTGCACGGCGCCTGCGCGCTCACTACCTTAGCGCCTTTCAAACCCGCCACGCCTTGCAGGAGCCCTCGTCATGGCCGCCCCCGCCTTTCCTCCATTCCGTCCGCGGTTCGCAACCGCTGCCACGCTGCTCGGCATGCTCGGGCTGGCCGGCTGCCAGACGGGCGGCTACCAGGGCAGCGTGCCACCGACCAGTGGCGTGCAGCCACTCAAAGGCCTCGCGCAGAACGTTTCGGTTCGGCGCAACGCGATGGGCGCACCACTGATCGAAAGCAGCAGTTTCCATGACGCCCTGTTCAGCCTGGGCTATGTGCATGCCGGCGACCGCATCGAGCAGATGGTCGCCATGCGCCTGCTGGCCCAGGGCCGCCTGGCAGAACTGGCAGGCAGCGACGCGCTGGACATCGACCGCCTGATGCGCGCAGCCAACCTCAAGCAGAGCGCGGCCCAGCAGTACGCCGACGCATCGCCACGGCTCAAGCGCTTCTTCGAAGTGTATGCGCGCGGTGTCAACGCCTACCTGTTCCGCTACCGCGACAAACTGCCTACCAGCCTGGCTGGCAGTGGCTACCGCCCCGAATACTGGAAGCCCGAAGACTCGGCGCTGATCTTCAGCCTGTATGCCTTCAGCCAGTCGGTGAACCTGCAGGAAGAACTGAGCGCCCTGACCCTGGCGCAGAACGCCGGCAGCGACAAGCTGGCCTGGCTGCTGCCCGGTGCCCCGGACGAGCCGTTGGCCGAGGCCGAAGTGGACAAGCTCAAGGGCCTGAACCTGGCCAGCCAGTTGCCGGGGCTACCGGCCCTGGCAGCTGCCAGTCAGAAGCTGGCCGACCTTGACCTTCTGGGCAGCCCGGGCTCGGCCAACCTGGCCCTGGCGCCGCAGCGCAGCCGCAGCGGCAAAAGCCTGCTGGCCAGCGACAGCCGAGCCGCCTGGGCCCTGAGCCCGGTGCAGATCCATACCGGCAAGTATCAGGTCGCCGGCCTGTCGTTGCCTGGCCTGCCGATCGTGCTGGCCGGCTACAACGGCAAGCTGGCCTGGAGCAGCAGCGCGGTCATGGCCGACAACCAGGACCTGTACCTGGAGCAACTGCGCCACCAGGGCAGCCAACTGAGCTACCTGGCCGACGGCAAATGGCTGCCGGCCCGCGCCCGTAGCGAAACCTTCTTCGTCCGCGGCCAGCGCCCGCTGCGCGAGGTGATGTACGACACCCGCCACGGCACCCTGCTGGCCCAGCCAGGCAATGCCAGCCTGGGCCTGGCGCTGAACCTGCCACAGTTCAAGGGCGACCGCAGCCTGGATGCGCTGTTCGACCTGACCCGTGCCAAGAGCGTGGAGCGTGCCTTCGACAGTACCCGTGAAGTGACCTCCGCCGCCCTCAACTTCGTCTTCGCCGAACCCGAGCACATCGGCTGGCAAGTCAGTGGCCGCTACCCCAACCGCCGCGAAGGCCAGGGCCTGCTGCCCTCGCCGGGCTGGGACGGGCGCTACGACTGGGACGGCTATGCCGACCCGATGCTGCACCCTTACGACCAGGACCCACCCGCCGGCTGGATCGGCCACGCCAACCAGCGCAGCCTGCCGCGTGGCTATGGCATGCAGCTGTCCAGCACCTGGTACTACCCCGAACGCGCCGAGCGCCTGGCCCAGCTCGCTGGCAATGGCCGCCACGACAGCCGCAGCCTGATGGCCCTGCAGAACGACCAGACCACCCTGCTGGCCGAAAAGCTCAAGCAGATGTTCGACGCCCCAGGCATGGCCCAGCCACTCAAGCAGGCGATCGATGCCCTGCCCGCCGCACAGCGCGACAAGGCCCGCGACGCGCTGGCCCGGCTCAAGGCCTTCGATGGCCGCCTGAGCCCGGTGTCGAGCGATGCCGCACTGTACGAACTGTTCCTCCAGGAAGTGGCCCGGCAAACCTTCCTCGACGACCTGGGCCCTGAATCCGGCGCGGCCTGGCAGGCTTTCGTCAGCAATGCGCGGTTGTCGTTCTCGGCGCAGGCCGACCACCTGCTGGGCCGCGACGACAGCCCGTTCTGGGATGACCGCAGCACCCCGCAGAAGGAAGACAAGCCGGCCATCCTGGCCCGCAGCCTGGCGGGCGCGGTGGATGCCGGCACTGCGCAACTGGGTGCCGACCGCCGCGCCTGGCAGTGGGGCAAGCTGCACCAGTACCGCTGGCCTGCACCGGCCTACCATGGCTTGGGCGATACCCTTGAACGCTCACCGCAGGCTGCCGGTGGTGACTTCACCACCCTGGCCCTGACGCCATACGCCTGGGGCAGCGACTTCAACACCCGCCTGCCGGCCTCGGCGCGGATGATCGTCGACTTCGGCCAGGCCGAGCCGTTGCAGGTGCTGACCAGCAGCGGGCAGTCCGGCAACCCGGCCAGCACGCATTACAGAGACGGGCTGGATGCCTGGTTCAAAGGGCGTTTCATGAGCCTGCCGCTGCAGCAGCAGAACTTCGGGCGGGCGTATGGCAACCAGCGTTTGACCCTGGTGCCCGGCAAGTAAACCTCTCAATCAAGCCGCCACCTGTGGCGGCTTGGGCTATGCACTACACAGCTACGACTGAAAGCTCGATCCGTTGTCCCAACACGTGCAGCGCATGCTCGACCTGCTCGATCTTGGAACGGTGCAGCAGATCGACCAGACGATCGACCTGGGGACGATTCACTCCAAGTCGGCGCGCCATCTCGGTCTTGCTGATTTTTTGTGCAACCATCGTATTCCACAACGCTGCCTTCGCGGCGGTCAGGGCTGGCAGACGTACGACGGGTTGACCTTCAGTTGGTGTTGCAGGCAGCGGAATAGCTTTTTTTTGATCCACATAGAACGAGAGCGCGGACTCCAAGGCATCCACGGCATCGAACAGAGCTTCCTCCGAAGTGTCACCCGCGCAGGCCATCTCAGGCACATCGGGACAACTCACCCAGACACTGCCGTCTTCCAGATGAACGACTACCGGATACTCGAATACCATCACGTGCTCCCCTAAACCGTTCATGATTTCAACCCTAGGTCCTTCAGGATCTTCCGTCTCAGGCCTTCGCTTATTTCCTTCGCCCCGTGATCTGGGAAAATCGTCTGGCGATTACCTAAATAGACCTTGAAATGACTACCCTTGGCAGCGACAAACGTAGCGCCTTGGCCGCGCAGCCATCGGCGAAATTCACTGTATTTCATATCAGCCTTTGTCGAACCAATGTGCATCACGCGCCGACAGACCGCAACATTTTTGTTGCAGCCCTTCGACCTGAGGACACAGTTAACCGCAAAAGGCGGTTCGGCATTTCTGAATGGCAAGTAGTCCACTTCGCTTGTTAAAACGTTCGAACTCTCGTGACAGTTCCGCGCTCCTAACAAGAACCTCGGCCACCAGCGCCCACGCCATGGACCTCGTCATCGCCCGCCCCGAAGGGCTCTATTGCCCCCCCGGTGATTTCTATATCGACCCGTGGCGGCCCGTAGACCGGGCCGTAATTACCCATGGCCATGGCGACCATGCTCGTATCGGCAACCGCCATTACCTCACCGCCGCCCCAGGCGCCGGCATCCTGCGCAGCCGTCTGGGCCAGGACATCGACCTGCAAACCCTGCCGTATGGCGAACGCCTGCTGCATCATGGCGTGACCCTGAGCCTGCACCCGGCCGGGCATGTTCTGGGCTCGGCGCAGGTACGCCTGGAGTACCAAGGCGAGGTGTGGGTCGCCTCCGGGGACTACAAAGTGGAGCCCGACGGCACCTGCACGCCGTTCGAACCGGTGCGCTGCCACACGTTCATCACCGAATCGACGTTCGGTCTGCCGATCTACCGATGGCCCAGCCAAAGCGAAATATTTGCCGGCATCAACGCCTGGTGGCGCGCCAATAGCGAACAGGGCAAAGCCAGCGTGCTGTTCTGCTATGCCTTCGGCAAGGCCCAGCGAATCCTCCACGGGTTGGACGCCAACCTTGGTCCTGTCCTCGTGCATGGCGCTGTAGAACCGCTCAACCGAGTGTACCGGGACGCTGGCGTCTACCTTCCGCAAACCCGTTATGTCGGCGATATCCCACGCAACGACCCGCTGCTGCGCCAGGCACTGGTCCTGGCACCGCCTTCGGCTGGTGGCAGCAGCTGGATGCGCCGTTTCGGCGACTACAGCGATGCCTTTGCCAGTGGCTGGATGCTATTGCGCGGCACCCGCCGCCGGCGTGGGGTAGACCGCGGTTTCGTGCTCTCGGACCATGCCGATTGGCCGGGGTTGCTCTGGGCCATCGGCCAGACAGGCGCAGAACGCGTGATGGTCACCCATGGCTCGGTCAATGTGCTGGTGCGCTACCTCATCGAACAAGGCCTCGACGCACGCGCCTTCGTGACCGAGTACGGCGAGGAAGATGACGTTGTAGCCACGGAGGCAGACGCATGAAAGCATTCGCCGAACTGTACCTGAGGCTGGATGCGACCACCTCCAGCACTGCAAAGCTCGAGGCGCTACGCGACTACTTCAGCACCGCCCCGGCTGTGGATGCCGCCTGGGCGGTGTATTTCCTGGCGGGTGGCCGCCCTCGCCAACTGGTGCCTACACGCGTGCTGCGGGAGCTGGCCGGCAGCTTGGCCGGGCTGCCTGACTGGCTGTTCGAGGAATGCTACCAGGCCGTTGGCGACCTTGCCGAAACCATTTCACTGCTGGTACCGGAAAGCCGCAACCCTGGCGACGACGGCCTCGCCCGCTGGGTCGAAGCCCATCTGCTGCCATTGCGGAGCCTGCCGGTCGAGGAAATCCAGCAACGCCTGCCGCCTCTTTGGGCCCAGCTGGACCGCCCCAGCCTGATGCTCTGCCTGAAACTCATCACTGGCAGCTTTCGCGTGGGTGTATCGAAGCTGTTGGTCACTCGCGCCCTCGCACAAATGGCCGGGCTGGATGCCAAACGCGTGGCCCAGCGCCTGGTTGGCTACACCGACATCAGTCACCGCCCGACGGCAGCCAGCTTTCAACGGCTGATAGCCCCGGAATCAGACGATGAGCATAGCCAGCGTGGTGGCCAGCCCTATCCGTTCTTTCTGGCCCACCCTCTGCAGGTGCCAACCGAACAGCTCGACGCACTGCTCGGGCCGCCGAGCGAATGGCAAATCGAGTGGAAATGGGACGGCATTCGCGCCCAGGTGGTCAAGCGCGAAGGCCAGCTGTGGGTCTGGTCGCGCGGTGAGGAACTGGTCACCGAGCGCTTCCCCGAACTGCACAGCCTGGCGCAGACCCTACCCGACGGTATCGTGCTCGATGGCGAGATCCTGGTTTGGAAACCTGGTGGCTCAGCGGCTGAACTGGCTGTACAGCCGTTTGCCATGTTGCAGCAGCGCCTGGGTCGCAAGACCTTGGGCAAAAAGCTGCTGAGCGACGCGCCAGTGGTGCTGCAGGCCTACGACCTGCTGGAATGGCGAGGCGAGGACTGGCGCAGCCGGCCGCAGCATGCACGCCGCCAGCAGCTGGAACACGTGCTTGAGGAGCACCCATTGGCCCCGGTGTTGCTCTCGCCTCTACTGGTAGGCCAGAACTGGGCCGACCTTGCCCGCCAGCGCGAACAGTCCCGCAGCCTGGGGGTGGAAGGGCTGATGCTGAAACAGCGCGAGGCCTTGTATGGCGTGGGGCGTACCAAGGACATGGGCACCTGGTGGAAGTGGAAGATCGACCCGTTCAGCGTAGATGCCGTGCTGATCTATGCCCAGCGCGGCCACGGCCGGCGGGCCAGCTTGTACAGCGACTACACCTTCGCCGTGTGGGACGCGCCACCCGGTACGCCGGGGCGGGCACTGGTCCCCTTCGCCAAGGCCTATTCAGGCCTTAGTGACGAAGAGATGCGCAAGGTCGACGCCATCATCCGCAAGACCACTGTTGAAACATTCGGGCCGGTACGCAGCGTGACACCCACGCTGGTGTTCGAGCTTGGCTTCGAGGGCATCGCCCTGTCCAGGAGGCACAAGAGCGGCATTGCCGTGCGCTTTCCGCGGATGCTGCGCTGGCGGCTGGACAAGCCGGTGGAAGAAGCGGATGACCTGGCTACATTGCAGGCACTGCTGGTCTGAAACAATTTCTGGACCGCGCTGGCTTCTTCGCGGGTAAACCCGCTCCCACAGGTCATGCACGAAAGCTGGATTTTTTACGACCCCTGTGGGAGCGGGTTTACCCGCGAAGTAGCCAGCGCGGTGGTCAGGAGGGCACCGATGCAGGCGCAAGGCCAAAATTTGTGCTTCTATCTGTGTTCCGCCTCGTGTCGCAGACCGTTTTCGCCACGCACCCAGGACCACCATGCACCACTCGACTCATGACCTGCTCTCTCCCGTTCCGGGCATCACCCGCCAGTTGCACAGCTTCCACTTCGGACCTCGCGGTGGCGGCAAAGTCTATATCCAGGCCTCGCTGCATGCCGACGAGCTGCCCGGCATGCTGGTGGCCTGGCACCTCAAGCGCCGCCTGGGTGAACTGGAACAGCAAGGCCGCCTGCAGCGCGAGATAATTCTGGTACCGGTGGCCAACCCGGTCGGCCTGGAACAGGTGCTGCTGGACGCGCCGCTGGGGCGTTTCGAACTGCAAAGCGGCGAGAACTTCAACCGTAACTTCGTCGACCTCTCCGACAGCATCGGCGACCAGATCGAAGAACACCTGACCGAAGACCCGGCACACAATCTCGCGCTGATCCGCGAATACCTGCGCCGGGGGCTGGACGCACACCCAGCGCGCACACCGCTGCAGGCCCAACGCCTGATCCTGCAACGCCTGGCCTGCGATGCCGACATGGTGCTGGACCTGCACTGCGACTTCGAAGCGGTCGAGCACCTGTACACCACGCCAGACGCCTGGCCGCAGATCGAACCGCTGGCGCGCTACCTGGGCGCACAGGCCAGCCTGCTGGCCACCGATTCGGGCGGGCAGTCGTTCGATGAATGCTTCAGCCTGGTCTGGTGGCAGTTGCAGCAACGCTTCGGCAAACGTTTCCCGATTCCGCTGGGCTGCTGTTCGGTCACCGTCGAGCTGCGCGGCCAGGCAGATGTCAGCCACGACCTGGCCAGCAAGGACTGCCAGGCAATCCTTGACTTCCTGACCCATGCGGGGGTCATCGAAGGAGCCGCAGCCGCCCTGCCCGCCTTGCGCTGCCCGGCCACGCCGCTGGCCGCCGTCGAACCGGTGATAACGCCACTGGGCGGGCTGCTGGTGTACCACGCCCGGCCAGGCCAGCACCTGGAGGCGGGCCAGTTGATCGCTGAAGTCATCGACCCGCTCAGCGACCGGGTGACTGCCATCCACAACAGCCAGCCCGGCCTGCTGTATGCACGTAACGTACGGCGCATGGCTACCGCTGGCATGGTCATCGCCCACATCGCAGGCGAGCAGGTGTGCCGCAGCGGCTATCTGCTGGCCAACTGATCCGGTAAAACCATTGCACCTGGGTGGTGGTCTCTAGACACACAACCTCCAAAGGACCTCATGCCTCATGCCCGCTGCCCCCGACCTCGCCAAGGCCTGGTTCGCCAAGCGTGGCTGGAAGCCGTTCGCGTTCCAGCGCCGTGTCTGGGCCGCCGTGGCACGTGGCGAGTCCGGCCTGTTGCATGCCAGTACCGGCGCCGGCAAGACCTATGCGGTATGGCTCGCCGCACTGCGCGCGTTCAAGGCACAATGCCAGGAGCGCCAGGGGCGCCAGGCTGCGCCGTTGCAGGTGCTGTGGGTCACGCCTATGCGGGCCTTGGCCACCGACACTGCCCGCGCCCTGCAGGCGCCACTGGACGAGCTTGGCCTGCCGTGGAACGTGGGCGTACGCAGCGGCGATACCGGCAGTGCCGAACGCGCCCGGCAGGCACGGCGCCTGCCCAGCGTACTGGTGACGACGCCGGAAAGCCTGACGCTGTTGCTGACCCGGGCACAGGCCAGCGAAGACTTCGCCACGCTGCGCCTGGTGGTGGTGGACGAATGGCACGAACTGTTGGGCAACAAGCGCGGGGTGCAACTGCAACTGGCCCTGGCGCGCCTGCGCCGCTGGCACCCGGGCCTGCCCACCTGGGGCCTGTCCGCCACCCTCGGCAACCTCGAGCATGCGCGGGATGTACTGCTGCCACAGGGCGGCTTGCTGGTGCAGGGCCGGCAAGACAAGCCGCTGCTGGTCGATACGCTGCTGCCAGCGGCCATCGAGCGCTTCCCCTGGGCCGGGCACATGGGCTTGAAGATGCTCGACCAGGTCAGCCGGGAGATCGATGCCAGCACCAGTTGCCTGGTATTCACCAACACTCGGGCGCAGGCCGAACTCTGGTACCAGGCCCTGCTCGAAGCACGCCCCGACTGGGCCGGGCTGATTGCCTTGCACCATGCCTCATTGGCCCGGGAGGCCCGCGACTGGGTCGAGCGCGCCCTCAAGCAGGGCAGCCTGAAAGCGGTGATCTGTACCTCCAGCCTGGACCTGGGCGTGGACTTTCTGCCCGTGGAGCGCGTGCTGCAGATCGGTTCTGCCAAAGGCATCGCCCGCCTCATGCAGCGCGCCGGGCGCTCGGGCCACGCGCCCGGGCGACGTTCCCGGATTACCCTGGTGCCCACCCACAGCCTGGAACTGGTGGAAGCCGCCGCTGCCAGGCAGGCCCTGGCGGCCGGGCACATCGAGGCCCGGCAGTCGCCGCGCCTGTGCATGGACGTGCTGGTGCAGCACCTGGTCAGCATGGCGTTAGGCAGCGGCTTTCGCGCCGAATCGTTGCTCGAAGAGGTGCGCAGCACCTGGGCCTTCCGTGAGTTGCGCGACAGCCAGTGGCAATGGGCGCTGGATTTCGTCTGCCATGGTGGCAGCTCGCTCAGCGCCTACCCGGACTACCAGCGGGTCGAGCGCCATGCCGACGGCGTTTACCGGGTTGCCAGCGAACGCCTGGCGCGCCGCCACCGCATGAGCATCGGCACCATCGTCAGCGACGCCAGCCTGCAACTCAAGTACTGGAGCAAGGGCGGTGGCGGCAAAGCGCTGGGCAGCGTCGAGGAGGCGTTCATCGCCCGCTTGCGCCCGGGCGATACCTTGGTCTTCGCCGGCCGAGTGCTGGAGCTGGTGCGCGTGGAAAACATGACCGCCTATGTGCGCCGCAGCACCGCACGCAAGGCAGCGGTGGCACGCTGGAACGGTGGCCGCATGCCGCTCTCCAGCGAACTGGCCGACGCCCTGATCGAGCAGCTTGGCGCAGCAGCTCAAGGGCGTTTCGACGGCCCGGAGATGCGCGCAGTACAACCTCTGCTGGCCTTGCAGGCGCAATGGTCGGCGCTGCCTGGCCCTGGCACGCTGCTGGCCGAAACGCTCAAATCGCGCCAGGGCTGGCACCTGTTCCTCTATCCGTTCGCCGGGCGCATGGCCAACCTTGGTCTGGCCAACCTGATTGCCTGGCGGGTGAGCCGGGTACAGCCGCTGTCGGTCTCGATTGCCGTAAACGACTATGGGTTCGAACTGCTCAGCCCCGGCAACGTCGACTGGGCGACGCACCTGCCACAGGCGCTCGCCACCGAACATCTGCTGGACGATGTGCTGGCCAGCCTTAACGCGGGGGAAATGGCGTTGCGGCGCTTTCGCGAGATCGCCCAGATTGCCGGCCTGGTGTTTGGCGGATATCCGGCGGCGCAAAAAAGCCTGCGGCAGATCCAGGCCTCCAGCGGGTTGTTCTACGAGGTATTCCGCAAGCATGACGCCGACAACCTGCTGCTGGGCCAGGCGCGGGACGAGGTGTTGAACGAGGAGCTGGAAATCGAGCGACTGCATCGGCAACTGCTGAAAATGGCGCAATTACGCCTGGATCTGCGACAGCTGAAGCGGACCGGGCCGTTGGCGTTCGCCCTGCTGGTGGAAGGCATGCGAGAAACCTTGAGCACCGAGAAACTGGCGGACCGGATTGCGCGAATGGTCGCGGAACTGGAAAGCGCGGCGGAGGGTTGCGCATGACCGCGTCTTTATCCATCGAGCACTGTGGCCAGGTGCTCTGGCTGCTTGCGGACAAGGCCCTCTATTGGCCCTCACGTCGGGCCCTGCTGGTCGCCGATGTGCACATCGGCAAGGCGGCAAGCTACCGTGCCCTGCACCAACCAGTACCACGCGGCACCACCGAAGCGACGCTCGCCCGGCTGGATGCCTTGTTGGCGGCGCATGATTGCGAGCAATTGATCGTTCTGGGCGACTTTCTGCATGCGCGCACAGCACGGGCGCCGGCAACGCTGGCCAGGCTGCAAGCGTGGCGGGAACGACACGAAAATCTGAGGATCGTGCTGATACGCGGCAATCACGATCGCAACGCCGGCGATCCGCCGGCATCGCTCGGCATTGAGGTAATGGACGAACCTTGGCTGCTGGAACCCTTCGCCCTACAGCACGAACCCGCCCCCCATCCAACTCATCCGGTGCTGGCGGGCCATGTACACCCGGTGTTCGTGCTGCGCGGCAAGGCGCGGCAACGCCTGCGACTGCCCTGCTTCCTGATCGATGTCCAGGTCAGCCTGCTGCCGGCGTTTGGTGAGTTTACCGGGGGTTGGGAAATCGCCCCCAACGGCAGCCGGGTGTACCTGGCCGGAGCAGACCGCGTCTGGCCTGTGTAGCGACGCTCAGGCGACAGGCGCAGGAGGCGGCTCGTCAGGCAGGGTTGGCTCGCCTGGTTCCATGGGGGGCGTTTCGCCCGGTTCCGGCGGTTGCGGGGTGTCCGGGTCAGGCTGGTGGGGCACGCCCCCCGCCTGCATCGGCAGCGGGTGCGCCAGCAGTGACCATGGTAGCAACCCGACGTGGTTAGGCTGCAGAACTGCCAGCTTGGCACTGATTGTGGGGTGGAGTTTCATTGGCTGCTCCTGGCAAGGCCGCCACGCATCATGCGTACCGGCGTTATCCAGTTGGAGTGCCAAAGGCGCGGGGAATTCCCCGCGCTTGTCGGCTCAGGTACGCGGCAGGGTGACGCCGCGCTGGCCCTGATACTTGCCGCCACGGTCCTTGTACGACACTTCGCATTCTTCGTCGGACTGCAGGAACAGCATTTGGGCCACGCCTTCGTTGGCGTAGATCTTTGCTGGCAGCGTGGTGGTGTTGGAGAACTCCAGCGTCACGTGGCCTTCCCACTCGGGCTCGAGCGGGGTGACGTTGACGATGATACCGCAACGGGCATAGGTGCTCTTGCCCAGGCAGATGGTCAGCACGTCACGCGGAATGCGGAAGTACTCGACGGTGCGCGCCAAGGCGAAGGAGTTCGGCGGGATGATGCACACGTCGCTCTTGATGTCGACAAAACTGCCGGCATCGAAGTTCTTCGGGTCGACGGTGGCCGAGTTGATGTTGGTGAACACCTTGAATTCGTCGGCGCAGCGCACGTCGTAGCCGTAGCTGGAAACGCCGAAGGAGATCACCCGGCTGTCCTGTTCGCCGCGCACCTGGCGCTCGACGAACGGTTCGATCATGCCGTGTTCCTGCGCCATGCGGCGAATCCACTTGTCCGATTTGATGCTCATGGCGGGTTGTCCTGAAGAGTTGCGAGGTGAAAATTCGAGACGCGCATCTTACCGGTCCCGGCGCCCAGGTTAAAGTTCCATGCCTCATCCCGCGCCGGGCGGGGGCTGCAGCCGCCGTCGATCCGAATTTGCATAAAGCGGCTTCTGACCATTGGCAGGTTGCGGAAAGTGGGGTAAGGTGTTGCCACTGTGCTGCACGTGACACCGAGAATATCTAGTTTGATGCACGATCCTGATCGGCCCATCGCTGAATTTTCTGCTCTCTTTGCGCTCAGTCCCGGCCAGGGTTTTTCCTGACCGTTATCAAATTGTCCAAGGAGACAGAAAAATGTCCAATCGTCAACAAGGCGTTGTTAAGTGGTTCAACGATGAGAAAGGCTACGGCTTCATCACCCCTCAGTCGGGCGACGACCTGTTCGTGCACTTCAAAGCCATCCAAGCTGACGGCTTCAAAACCCTGAAAGAAGGCCAGGCTGTTACTTTCGTCGCTACCCGCGGCCAGAAAGGCATGCAGGCTGAAGAAGTTCAGATCGCCTAAGTCGATCGAAGCTTCCTAGCTTTCAAAAAAACCCGCCTTCCGGCGGGTTTTTTTATGCCTGGTCGAAAGATCGAGTCAACCTCTTCGCGGGTAAACCCGCTCCCACAGGGTCCGCGCGGTATTTGAAGGCTGCGCGATACCTGTGGGAGCGGGTTCACCCGCGAAGCAGGCGACTCGGTCTGACAGATCAATCTTCGCTGATGGTGATGCTCGGCATCGCCGGCGCCGCCGCTTCCTGCAGCACGATGCGCGCCCCTACCTGACGGGCCAGTTCCTGATAGACCATGGCAATCTGGCTTTCCGGTTCGGCGATGGCGGTCGGCTTGCCATTGTCGGCCTGCTGGCGAATCACCATCGACAGCGGCAGCGACGCCAGCAGGTCGACGCCATACTGGCTCGCCAGCTTCTCGCCACCGCCTTCGCCGAACAAGTGTTCGGCATGGCCGCAGTTCGAGCAAATGTGCACGGCCATGTTCTCCACCACGCCCAGCACCGGGATGTTGACTTTGCGGAACATCTCCACGCCCTTCCTGGCATCCAGCAGGGCCAGGTCCTGTGGAGTGGTGACGATTACCGAACCGGCCACCGGCACCTTCTGCGCCAGGGTCAGCTGGATATCACCGGTGCCCGGCGGCATGTCGATCACCAGGTAATCCAGGTCGTCCCAGGCGGTCTGGGTCACCAACTGCAGCAGCGCGCCGGAAACCATCGGGCCACGCCAGACCATCGGGGTGTTGTCGTCGGTAAGGAACGCCATGGACATGACTTCCACGCCATGGGCCTTGATCGGCACGAACCACTTCTGCTCGCGAATCTGCGGGCGGGTGCCTTCGGCGATGCCGAACATCACGCCTTGGCTGGGGCCATAGATATCCGCATCGAGAATACCCACCCGCGCACCCTCGCGGGCCAGCGCCAGGGCCAGGTTGGCCGCCGTGGTCGACTTGCCCACACCACCCTTGCCCGAGGCCACGGCGACGATGTTCTTGACGTTGGCCATGGCCGGCACCTGGGCCTGAGCCTTGTGCGCGGCAACCACGCAGTCGATCGACACCTGGGCACTGCTGACGCCCTCGAGGTTGCCGATGGCGGTCTGCAGCACCTGGGCCCAGCCGTTCTTGAACAGCCCTGCGGCATAACCCAGCTGCAACTGCACGCTGACCTGCCCGCCCTGGATATCGATGGCACGCACGCAGCCGGCGCTGACCGGGTCCTGGTTCAGGTAGGGGTCGGTGTACTGGCGAAGCACGCCTTCGACGGCGGCACGGGTGACGGCACTCATGGAGACTCCCAATGGCAAACTGAATGTAAAACAGGCGCCTATCCTAACCCGTCAATCGTCAGCAGATGCGCATGCGGGGTGAAATATCTTCGCCAGCCCTTTATAGTGGCCGATCAACCTCATTTTTACCCCGTCGCCAGATAAGTAGCCAAGCCACCATGTCCGAGCCACGTCAGATTCTCGTCACCAGCGCCTTGCCCTATGCCAACGGATCGATCCACCTTGGCCATATGCTCGAGTACATCCAGACAGACATGTGGGTCCGCTTCCAGAAGCTGCGCGGCAACCAGTGCATCTACGTCTGCGCCGACGATGCCCACGGCTCGGCCATCATGCTGCGCGCCGAAAAGGAAGGCATCACCCCGGAACAGCTGATCGCCAACGTCCAGGCCGAACACAGCAGCGACTTCGCCGACTTCCTGGTGGACTTCGACAACTTCCATTCGACCCACAGCGAAGAGAACCGCGAGCTGTCGGGCCTGATCTACGCACGCCTGCGTGACGCCGGGCACATCGCCACCCGTTCGGTGACCCAGTACTTCGATCCGGAAAAGGGCATGTTCCTCGCCGACCGCTTCATCAAGGGCACCTGCCCCAAGTGCGCGGCCGAAGACCAGTACGGCGACAACTGCGAAAAATGCGGCGCCACCTATGCGCCTACCGAGCTGAAGAACCCCAAGTCGGCCATCTCTGGTGCCACCCCGGTACTGCGTGATTCCCAGCACTTCTTCTTCAAGTTGCCGGACTTCCAGGCCATGCTGCAGCAGTGGACCCGCAGCGGCACGCTGCAGGACGCGGTGGCCAACAAGCTGGCCGAATGGCTGGACTCGGGCCTGCAGGAATGGGACATTTCCCGCGACGCGCCGTACTTCGGCTTCGAGATCCCGGGCGAGCCAGGCAAGTACTTCTACGTGTGGCTGGATGCACCGATCGGCTACATGGCCAGCTTCAAGAACCTCTGCGCACGCCGCCCGGAGCTGGACTTTGACGCGTTCTGGAACGAAGGCTCCAAGGCCGAGCTGTACCACTTCATCGGCAAGGACATCGTCAACTTCCACGCCCTGTTCTGGCCAGCCATGCTCGAAGGCGCAGGCTTCCGCAAGCCAAGCGCGGTCAACGTCCACGGCTACCTGACCGTGAACGGCGCCAAGATGTCCAAGTCGCGCGGTACCTTCATCAAGGCCCGCACCTACCTCGACCACCTGCAGCCGGAATACCTGCGTTACTACTACGCGGCCAAGCTGGGTCGTGGCGTCGATGACCTGGACCTGAACCTTGAAGACTTCGTGCAGAAGGTGAACTCCGACCTGGTCGGCAAGGTGGTCAACATCGCCAGCCGCTGCGCCGGCTTCATCCACAAGGGCAACGAAGGCGTGATGGTGGCTGGCGATGCCGCACCGGAGCTGACCGAAGCCTTCCTGGCGGCAGCCCCGTCGATCGCCGACGCCTATGAAGGCCGCGACTTCGGCCGTGCCATGCGCGAAATCATGGCGCTGGCTGACCGCGCCAACGCTTGGATCGCCGACAAGGCCCCGTGGTCGCTGGCCAAACAGGAAGGCAAGCAGGATGAAGTGCAAGCCATCTGCGCCCAGGGCATCAACCTGTTCCGCCAGCTGGTGATCTTCCTCAAGCCGGTGCTGCCGGTGCTGGCCGCCGACGCCGAGGCTTTCCTCAACGTGGCACCGCTGACCTGGAACGACCACCTGTCGCGCCTGGAAAACCACCAGCTGAACCCGTTCAAGGCACTGATGAGCCGCATCGAACCGGCCAAGGTCGAAGCCATGGTCGCCGCCAGCAAGGAAGACCTGCTGGCCGCCGAAGCCAAGGCCCCGGCCGGCAACGGCGAGCTGGCCAAGGACCCGCTGTCAGCGGAAATCGAGTTCGACACCTTCGCTGCCGTCGACCTGCGCGTGGCGCTGATCGTCAAGGCCGAGGCCGTAGCGGGTGCCGACAAGCTGCTGCAACTGACCCTGGACATCGGTGACGAGCGCCGCAACGTGTTCTCCGGCATCAAGTCGGCCTACCCCGACCCGTCCCAGCTGGAAGGCCGCCTGACCATGATGGTGGCCAACCTCAAGCCACGGAAGATGCGTTTTGGCGTGTCCGAAGGCATGGTAATGGCGGCCGGGCCTGGCGGTGAAGAGATCTACCTGTTGAGCCCGGACAGCGGTGCCAAGCCGGGCCAGCGCATCAAGTAACTGACCTTGCCGGGGGCTGCTCTGCAGCCCTTTCGCGACACAAGGCCGCTCCTACAGGGGATCGCATTTCCCTATAGGAGCGGCCTTGTGTCGCGAAAGGGCCGCAAAGCGGCCCCAATGCCTCACACCAATCCCGGACAATCGCCCCGATTCCCGGCTATCGTCATCTCATGAGCGATTATCTTCTGGTGCTGATCAGCGCCGCGCTGGTCAATCACCTGTGCCTGCAACAACAGCCAATCCCCAGGCTGCACCTGCATGTGCACGGCCTTGCCTGCGCACTGTGCATTGCCTTGGGCGTGATTGGCGCACAACTTCTGGTGCGCGGGGTGCTTGCCCCGCTGCAGGCCCAGGACCTTGCCCTGTTCCTGTTGTTGCCCTGGCTGGCCATGCTTGCCTGGGGCGTGCCATGGCTGCTGACAAGGTGGCGCCCGACCTGGCCGACAACGCAATTGCCCACGCTGCTTTTGAGCAACGCGGTAGTACTGGGGTTGACCCTGCAACAGGCAAGTGATGACAGCACATGGCTCGCTACCCTGCTGCGAGGCCTGCTGTCCGGCAGCGGCTTCTGGCTGGCGCTAGTGTTGTTCGCCGACCTGCGCCAGCGCAGCGCTCATGCCGACGTCCCCGGGGCAATGCGCGGCCTGCCCATCGAACTGCTCGGTGCCGGGGTGATGGCCATGGCGTTTTCAGGCTTCAATGGGCTGTTCGCCCAATGACTGCCAAGCCCGACCCGCGGCTCCGTACCAGCATGGGCCTGGTGTTGCTGGCTTGTGTACCTGGCCTGCTGGCGCTGTTCTGGCTGCATGGCTGGAGTTTGCTGCTGAACCTGTTGCTTTGCGCCAGTGCCGCGCTGCTGTGCGAGGGGTTGGTACTCACATTGCGAGCACAACCGTGGAACACGGCGCTGAATGATGGCAGCGCGCTGGTCACTGCCGTGCTGCTGGCCGCCGCCCTCCCCCCCCTGACGCCATGGTGGTTGCCGGTGATCGCTACCAGCGTTGCCATCGGCATCGGCAAGCAGGCCTTTGGCGGAGTCGGGCGCAACCTGTTCAACCCGGCCATGGTCGGCTATGCCTTCGTGCTGCTGAGCTTCCCGTTGCAGATGAACCATTGGCCAGGGCCAGCACCTGGCCTGCTCGACAGCCTGCAACAGGTATTCATCGGCAGCGATCAGATCGATGCCTGGGCCCGGCCGACACTGCTCGACGGCCTGCGTCACAACCGCAGCCTGACCATCGACGAGCTGTTCGCCAGCCACCCGGGCTTCGGTAGCATCGGGGGGCGAGGCAGCGAATGGGTCAACCTGGCATTCCTGTTGGGCGGCCTGTTCCTGCTGCAACGCAAGGTGATCAGCTGGCATGCGCCGGCAGGCCTGCTGGCAGGGTTGTTCCTGTTCAGCCTGCTGGGCTGGAATGGCTCGGGTTCGGACTCCAACGGCTCCCCCCTGCTGCACCTGTTCTCCGGCTCGACCATGATGGCGGCGTTCTTCATTGCCACCGAACCGGTGACCGCGCCCCGGCAGGAGTGGGCGAAGCTTGGGTTCGGCCTGGGGGCAGGCCTGCTGATCTACCTGATCCGCACTTGGGGTAGCTACCCGGACGGCACGGCGTTCGCCATCCTGCTGATGAACCTCACGGCGCCGAGCCTGGAACGCCTGGCCTTGCAGCGCCAGCGGGTTGCCCGATGAAGCGCCTGATACGTGATATGGGCGTGCTGCTACTGACTGGGGCACTGGCGCTGTCGGCCACCCTCGCTTGGCGGCACTGGACCAGCGCGGCCGTCGCCGACGCAGAGAAACAACTCAACAGCAGGCAGCGGCTGGCGGTACTGCCAGAGGGCAGTTACGACAACCAACCCCTGGACAGCCCCCTGCCCAGGCCCGCCGCACAGCGGCCAAACAGCCGGATCCTGGCCGCTTATCGGGCGACACTGGCGGGCAAACCGGTCGCCATCATCCTGGTCACCCAGGCACAAGGCTATGCTGGGCCGATCATGCTGAGCGTGGCCATCGCCGCGGACGGCCGGTTGATCGGCAGCCAGGTGGTAGAGCAACAGGAAAGCCCCGGGCTGGGTGCACGCCTGGGTGATCCGCAACTGAACTGGCTGAGGCAATTTGCCAACCGCCAGCTGGGCGATCGCTGGGCGCTGAAGCGCGACCAGGGCGACTTTGACCAGTTGGCCGGCGCAACCGTGACCTCACGGGCAGTGATCGGCGCGCTGCAGGAAGCGCTGAGTTACTTCGATGAACAGCGCAGCGTATTGCTCGAGGGCGCCACGCATGACTAGGTTCTACCTGCTCGGCGCAAGCCTGGTGCCGCTACTGGGTGCCACCCGAACATTGAGCGAAGGCGCCACCATAGGCGTGTGTGCGGTGCTGATGAGCAGCCTTCACCAGCTGTTGCTGGCACCCCTGCGCCAGCGGCTCGCTACATGGACCTATGTACTGGCCAGCCTGCTGGTATTGGCGGCCCTGGCCAGTTGCCTGCAACTGGCACTGCGTGCCTGGCTGCTGCCACTGGCACTCGCCCTCGGCCACTACCCCGCACTGCTGTGCCTGCAATGCCTGGCCATTGACCACCTGTTGCCCGGTCAAGGCCGCTGGCGCGTGCTCGCTGGCCACCATTGCGCGCTGCTCGCCACATGCCTGCTGCTCGGCGCCAGCCGCCAATGGCTGGCCGATGGTACCGGCCTGCACCTGGCTACCCTGGCCCCGGGTGGTTTGCTACTGCTTGGATTGTTGCTGGCCTTGTACAATCGCCTGCGTCCGGGTCCCGCCCAATCACACCGTCAAGGAAAGCTCTGATTTCATGAATGCCGCCAAACGCCTGGAGATCTTTCGCAGGCTGCACGAAGACAACCCCGACCCGAAGACCGAACTGGCCTACACCACCCCGTTCGAACTTCTGGTCGCCGTGACGCTGTCCGCGCAGTCCACCGATGTCGGCGTCAACAAGGCCACTGCACGCCTGTTCCCGGTCGCCAACACCCCCGAGACCATCTATGCGCTGGGCGTCGAAGGCCTGAGTGAGTACATCAAGACCATTGGCTTGTACAACAGCAAGGCCAAGAACGTCATCGAAGCCTGCCGGCTGCTGATCGAACGCCATGACAGCCAGGTACCACAAACCCGCGAAGCCCTGGAGGCGCTACCCGGCGTGGGTCGCAAGACCGCCAACGTAGTGCTCAACACAGCGTTCCGCCAGCCGACCATGGCCGTGGATACCCATATCTTCCGGGTCAGTAACCGCACAGGCATCGCGCCAGGCAAGACAGTGCTGGAGGTGGAGAAGAAGCTGATCAAGTTCGTACCAAAGGATTATCTGCTCGACGCTCACCACTGGCTGATCCTGCACGGGCGCTATGTATGCCAGGCGCGCAAGCCACGCTGTGGCAGCTGTCGGATCGAAGATTTGTGCGAGTACAAGCACAAGACCTCAGACGATTGAGCCGATAGCTGAAAACCACTTGCGGCGATTGAAAAAATCTTTTTTACCAGCGTCTGCTTTCTGGTTATAAGGACGGCCAATGGCCCCTTGGCTTGGAGCGACTCATGAGTAGCGATAAAGACGACCTGCCGATCGAAGATGATTTTGTTGCCGTGGATGACGAAGCGGAACCCCAGGTGGAAACCGCAAAGACCAACCTGAGCAAACGCCGCACCATCGACAATATGCTTGAAGAAAGGCGCCTGCAGAAGCAGCTGGCCGACTTCGACTACGATCTGTAACCCGGGCAAAGCCTCCTGGCTGGAGGCTTCACGGCCTTGGCGGTCAGTTCAACCCTTGCCGTTGCGCCAGCTCGATCAGGTCGACCAGCGACCGCGCATTGAGCTTGAGCAACAGGCGTGACTTGTAGGTACTGACCGTCTTGTTGCTGAGGAACATGCTGTCGGCAATCTCCTTGTTGGAACGCCCTCGCGCCAGCTGTTGCAGCACTGTCATCTCGCGCGCCGAAAGGCGGTTGACCATATCCGTCTCGCTTCCGCCCCTTCCTCGTGACACATGCAGGGCCTGGTTGGGGAAATAGCTGTACCCCGACAAAACGGCCTTGATGGCGCTCAGCAGTTCTGTGAGTTCCTGCTGCTTGCACACATACCCTGCCGCCCCCGCCTGCATGCAGCGCATCGAAAAGTTGCCGGGGGCCTGTGATGTCAGCACCAGCACCTTGCTGCCCGGGCTGAAGGCCGTCATGCGGCCGATCACCTCCAGGCCATCCAGCTTGGGGATACCGATATCGAGCACCACGATATCCGGCAGGTGTTGCCGTGTCAGTTGCAACGCAGCCACTCCGTTGTCCGTTTCCGCCACGACGTCATACCCATGCCGCTCCATCAGCATGCGTACGGCCAGGCGTATGACCGGATGATCATCCACGATAAGCACTTTATTCATGCGATATCCATTCATTGCTTTTGCTTTGGCACGCCAAGATAACCTACAGAGCGCTTGCTGGCGCGGCGATTTAGCGGCGAAACAAATGAACAGATGGAACCTACAACACTTACAGAAATTTCCTACACTCAATTGATGTACTTGTAACAATCAAATTCCTTGTTACCAAATGAACAGTATCACCGACCTGAAAGTGCACTCACTTGAAAACCGGCCAATACCTGATGAAATAACCACTCAAATACGCTGAATAGACATTTCGTCTGCAATTCGAGCGATTACTCTCACCCGGGAAACAATCCAGTCTTTAGTTGAGCATCGTCAAAAGGTAAAGATGTGCAAAATCGCTGGAGACGACCCATATGCACCAAGTACAACCTGTCGCCCCGCTGACGATCATTGCCATCTTCGCAGGGATTATCGAAGCCTCGGCCCTTGCCACATTGCCGTTTCTCAGCGAGTCCAGCCAAAAGCTCTACACCTGGTTCCTGGTAGGCTTCCCATTCTTCCTGACGGCACTGTTCTTCCTCACGCTCAACTTCAATTACAAGTCGTTCTACGACCCGTCGCCAAACACAAAGGCAAACGGCAAGGCGTCGACACAGAGCGATGTCGCCAAACATGCGATGCCCGGTGATACCAGCGAAGCGCTGCAGGGCGAGCCTGTCACATTCATGTTTTCCGGCCCTGATGCCTGTCGCTTGATGGAACAGCAACTACTATCCGCCCTTGCCCAACCGCCTCAACCAACGCGCACCTGGCGCTTTTGCAACCTGGACAGACGCCAGTGCGCGCAACTATCGATCAGCGCGCTTGATGGACAGGTGGCGAACGACGGCCATTGAATGCCCCAGGCTTTCCACAGGGCAAAAAAAACCCCGGCCTGCGCCGGGGTTCTTGCTGCACATGCCAGCGATCAGAGCAGCGAGCGGCCCTTGTTGGCAGCAATGCGCATACGCAGGGCGTTGAGCTTGATGAAGCCCGCAGCGTCCGCCTGGTTGTAGGCGCCGCCATCTTCTTCGAAGGTAGCGATGGTGGCGTCGAACAGCGAGTCGTCCGACTTGCGGCCGACAACGGTGACGTTACCCTTGTACAGCTTCAGGCGTACCACGCCGTTCACGTTGACCTGCGACGCGTCGATCATCTGCTGCAGCATCAGACGCTCCGGGCTCCACCAGTAGCCGGTGTAGATCAGGCTGGCGTACTTCGGCATCAGCTCATCCTTCAGGTGAGCGACTTCGCGGTCCAGGGTGATCGACTCGATGGCACGGTGGGCCTTGAGCATGATGGTGCCACCTGGGGTCTCGTAGCACCCACGCGACTTCATGCCGACGTAACGGTTCTCGACGATGTCCAGACGGCCGATGCCATTGGCACCACCGATACGGTTCAGGTCGGCCAGGACGGTGGCCGGGGTCTTCTCGACGCCGTCGATGGCTACGATGTCACCGTTGCGGTAGGTCAGCTCGATGTAGGTAGCCTGGTCCGGGGCGTTCTCGGGCGAGACGCTCCAGCGCCACATGTCTTCTTCGTGCTCGGTCCAGGTATCTTCCAGAACACCGCCTTCGTAGGAGATGTGCAGCAGGTTGGCGTCCATCGAGTACGGCGACTTCTTCTTGCCGTGGCGCTCGATCGGGATGCCGTGCTTCTCGGCGTAGTCCATCAGCTTCTCGCGGGACAGCAGGTCCCACTCACGCCATGGGGCGATGACCTTGACGCCTGGCTTCAGGGCGTACGCACCCAGTTCGAAACGCACCTGGTCGTTGCCTTTGCCGGTGGCGCCGTGGGAAATGGCGTCGGCGCCGGTTTCGTTGGCGATTTCGATCAGGCGCTTGGCGATCAGCGGACGGGCGATGGAAGTACCCAGCAGGTACTCGCCCTCGTAGACGGTGTTGGCGCGGAACATCGGGAACACAAAATCACGCACGAATTCTTCGCGCAGGTCGTCGATGTAAATCTCTTTAACGCCCATTGCCTGGGCCTTGGCACGAGCCGGCTCGACCTCTTCGCCCTGCCCCAGGTCAGCGGTGAAGGTCACCACTTCGCAGTTGTAGGTATCCTGCAGCCACTTGAGAATCACCGAAGTATCAAGGCCGCCGGAATACGCCAGTACGACCTTTTTTACGTCCGCCATGCCATCACTCCACGGGGTTGTACGGAAAGGGATCGATTCTAACGACGTTACGGATAAATTTACAGTGGGGCGACAGCTTCTGACGACAAAGCGACAGGAACTTTCGGAAGGGCGACTTACCGTCGGAAAGTATGAAGTGCCGTGTAGGAGCGGCCTTGTGTCGCGATGGGCTGCGCAGCAGCCCCGGCAATTTTCGCTGCTTGGCTGAGATCCGGGGGCTGCTGCGCAGCCCATCGCGACACAAGGCCGCTCCTACAGAAAGCCCTGCAGACTTCATGACTTGGCAGGCGTTGGCTCAGGAGCCTTTTCGACAGGTTTTTCACCCGGCTTCTCGATCACCGTCACCCGATCCAGTTCGATATTCACCCGCCGGTTACGCGCCCGGTTGGCTGCACTGTTGTTCTTGGCCAACGGGTAACGTTCGCCATGGAAACGCACGGTAATCTGCTCCTCCGGAACGCCATGGGCCTTGAGGTAGTCGGCCACCGCCAGTGCCCGGCGGCGCGACATGTCGCGATTGGTCAGGCGGTTGCCACTGTTGTCGGAGTGGCCGTTGAGCTCGACATGGTTCACCGTCGGGTCAGCCTTCATGTAGTCGAGAATCACATCCAGCCGCGCCTTGGCCGAGGCATCCAGCTCGAAGCCTCCCCCCGGGAAGCCCACCTGGGTCTGACGCACCTGATCGTAGTTCATCGGCAGCAGCTTGCCGGCACAGGCCTGATAGTCGTTGTAGGCCTTGGCAAAGCTGACCGGCAGTACCCGCACTTCCATCGGCCTGCCCGCCTCGCCGGCGTAATTGCGTATCACCGTGCTGCGCCCATCGAGCAAGCCATTGATCAGGCGACTGGCCTGGCCCTGGGAGGAACTGAACAACAGCCCGGTGCGGGCCATGCGCACGCTGCCCAGGTTGATGTCGCTGCGCCCGGGTTGCCACGGTGCAGCAGCTGCCAGCAATGTGGCCGTGCCCGCACCCAGTACGTTGCTGTCCGAGCGCAGCTGGAACACCGGCTGCTCGCCCGCGCGGCGCACGAACTCGCCACTGCCGAAACCGTCGATAGGCTGGATCAGCCGGCATTCGAACTGGTCACCCTCGACCTTCCAGGCAATGTTCTCCATGCGCGTCTGGAAGGTCAGTGCACCGGCCGGCAGGCTGGCGAACAGGGTCAACAGGGCTAGGTAACGCTGGCGCACGGGCGGCTCCACAAATTCTGACGGCTTACCTGCAGGCTATCGGACGCCTGGCTGAAAACTTGATAGCCGTGCTCCACCCAGGGTTTTCCGGTAGCATTGGCGCTTGAGTTCGACCCGCCTGGAATCCCCAATGTCCGATCGCCTGACCCTCCTGCGTCCCGACGACTGGCACATCCATCTGCGCGATGGTGCCGTCCTGCCCCACACCGTTGGCGACGTGGCGCGTACTTTCGCCCGTGCCATCATCATGCCCAACCTGGTTCCGCCGGTACGCAATGCCTCCGAGGCCGGCGCCTACCGTGAGCGCATCCTGGCCGCCCGCCCGGCTGGCAGCCGCTTCGAGCCGCTGATGGTGCTGTACCTCACCGACCGCACCAGCCCCGAGGACATCCGCGCGGCCAAGGCCAGCGGTTTCGTGTACGCCGCCAAGCTGTACCCGGCCGGCGCCACCACCAATTCCGACTCGGGCGTGACCAGCATCGACAACATCTTCCCGGCCATCGAAGCGTTGGCGGAAGTTGGCATGCCGCTACTGGTGCATGGCGAAGTGACCCGCAGCGAGATCGACGTGTTCGACCGCGAGAAGCGCTTCATCGACGAGCACATGCGCCGTGTGGTCGAGCGCTTCCCGACGCTGAAGGTGGTGTTCGAGCACATCACCACCAGCGATGCCGCGCAGTTCGTCACCGAGGCCCCGGCCAACGTCGGCGCGACCATCACCGCGCAGCACCTGCTGTACAACCGCAACCACATGCTGGTTGGCGGCATTCGCCCGCACTTCTATTGCCTGCCGATCCTCAAGCGCAACACCCATCAGGTGGCGCTGCTTGACGCAGCCACCAGCGGCAACCCGAAGTTCTTCCTGGGTACCGACTCTGCCCCGCACGCCCGTCACGCCAAGGAAGCCGCCTGCGGTTGCGCCGGTTGCTACACCGCCTACGCAGCCATCGAGATGTACGCCGAAGCATTCGAGCAGCGTAACGCGCTGGACAAACTGGAAGGCTTCGCCAGCCTGCACGGTCCGGCGTTCTACGGCCTGCCGGCCAACACCGACACCATTACCCTGGTTCGCGAAGAATGGACCGCCCCGGACAGCCTGCCTTTTGGCGAGCAGACCGTGGTCCCGCTGCGCGCCGGCGAAAAACTGCGCTGGCGCCTGCTGGAGGAAAACGCGTGAGCGAAGACCTCTACGAAGACGACCTGGACACCCAAGGCAGCAGCGGCTCGCGCCACCCGATGGCCGAGCGCTTCCGCGGCTATCTGCCGGTAGTGGTGGATGTTGAAACCGGCGGCTTCAACAGCGCTACCGATGCCCTGCTGGAAATTGCCGCAGTCACCATCGGCATGGACGAAAAGGGCTTCCTGTTCCCCGAGCACACCTACTTCCACCGGGTGGAGCCATTCGAGGGCGCCAACATCGAGGCGGCTGCGCTGGAGTTCACCGGGATCAAACTGGACCACCCGCTGCGCATGGCGGTCAGCGAGGAAAGCGCGCTGACCGACATCTTCCGTGGCGTACGCAAGGCGCTCAAGGCCAATGGCTGCAAGCGGGCAATCCTGGTCGGCCACAACAGCAGCTTCGACCTGGGCTTCCTCAATGCGGCGGTGACACGCAATGACCTGAAGCGCAACCCGTTCCACCCGTTCTCCAGCTTCGACACCGCTACGCTGGCCGGCCTGGCTTATGGCCAGACCGTACTGGCGCGGGCCTGCCAGAGCGCCGACATTGACTTCGACGGACGTGAGGCGCACTCGGCGCGTTATGACACCGAGAAGACGGCCGAGCTGTTCTGCGGCATCGTCAACCGCTGGAAAGAGATGGGCGGCTGGCGCGACTTCAACGACTGAGTTGGGATCGCATTCGCGGGTAAACCCGCTCCCACAAGGATCCACATTGGCTCAGACCTGTGGCTCTCCTGTGGGAGCGGGTTTACCCGCGAAGAGGCCGGCACAGGAAGGCACAAAAAAACCGGCCACCAGGGCCGGTTTTTTCATGCTCGCGGCAATTACAGCTTGCCAGCGTTCTCGCTCAGGTAGGCAGCAACGCCTTCCGGCGAAGCGTTCATGCCTTTGTCGCCTTTTTTCCAGTTGGCAGGGCAGACTTCGCCGTGCTCTTCGTGGAACTGCAGGGCGTCGACCAAGCGCAGCAGCTCGTCCATGTTGCGGCCCAGAGGCAGGTCGTTGACGATCTGCGAACGGACAACACCGTTGGTGTCGATCAGGAAGGCGCCACGGAAGGCCACGCCGCCTTCGGACTCGACGTCGTAGGCCTTGCAGATTTCGTGGGTCATGTCGGCAGCCAGGGTGTATTTGACCTGGCCGATACCGCCGTTGTTGACCGGGGTGTTACGCCAGGCGTTGTGGGTGAAGTGCGAGTCGATCGACACGCCGATCACTTCCACGTTGCGCGCCTGGAAGTCAGGGATGCGGTTGTCCAGGGCGATCAGCTCGGACGGGCAGACGAAGGTGAAGTCCAGCGGGTAGAAGAACACCAGGCCGTACTTGCCCTTGATGGCCGAAGCCAGGTTGAAGCTGTCGACGATCTCGCCATTGCCCAGCACGGCCGGCACGGTGAAATCGGGGGCTTTCTTACCAACGAGTACGCTCATTGTAATCTCCTGATGAGGGTGAAAAACCGTTTGCCGGGCCAGACGGGCTTGCCCGACATCCAACAAAGGCTGACCATCATACACGGCTTCTGGTGACAGGCCGACTCCAACGACGAAGCAACCGCCGGTCGCTCAAGCACGGCCATTTCAGAAACCACTTTGACAAGCATTCTCATTAACATTAAGCTCCACTCCATCGAGCCCACCAACGATGGTCAGCCTTTATGTATGTGTGTCTTTGTGTCGGCGTTACCGACGGACAGATCCGCGATGCGATCTATGAAGGATGCTGCAGCTACAAGGAAGTGCGAGCCGCGACCAACGTCGCCAGCCAGTGTGGCAAATGTGCCTGCGTGGCCAAGCAGGTGGTCCGCGAAACGTTGACCGAGCTTCAGGTCAGCCAGGCAGCCCTGCCCTACCCCGTGGAATTTACCGCGGCCTGAAAACCCAGAATTCGAAGAACCGGACCTTGCGTCCGGTTTTTTTATGTCTGCAATTCAATAAGTTAGCGCTTCAACGCGGTTCACAAACATTCTTATTTCCATTAATTTTCATTTATTATTCAAGAACTTAGGTTTGACACACCCAAGTATCGGGCTCAAACTTCCCTGTATTGGCACATCTCTACAGGGCAGGAACCCGACATGAAAGGCGACGTAAGCGTCATCCAGCATCTCAACAAGATCCTCGGAAACGAGCTGGTCGCGATCAACCAGTACTTCCTGCACGCACGCATGTACGAAGATTGGGGCCTGAACAAACTCGGCAAGCACGAGTACAAGGAATCCATCGACGAGATGAAGCACGCTGACAAACTGATCAAGCGTATTCTCTTCCTCGAAGGCATCCCCAACGTCCAGGACCTGGGCAAGCTGCTGATTGGCGAGCACACCAAGGAAATGCTCGAGTGCGACCTGAAGATCGAACAGAAAGGCCTGGTCGACCTCAAAGCAGCCATCGCCCATTGCGAAACCGCTGGCGACTTCGGCTCGCGTGACATGCTCGAAGACATCCTCGAATCCGAGGAAGAACACATCGACTGGCTGGAAACCCAGCTGGGGCTGATCGACAAGATCGGTATCGAGAACTACCTGCAGTCGCAGATGGGCGAAGAATAGAATTTCGCCCCATAAAAAAACCCGCCATGTGCGGGTTTTTTTATGTCTGCCGGAAATCAGGCCTCGGAAGCCTTGGCCTTGGCAGCCGCTTCCTTGATCAGGGTCTGCAGCTCACCCTTCTCGAACATTTCCAGCATGATGTCGCTGCCGCCGACCAGTTCACCAGCTACCCACAGCTGCGGGAAGGTCGGCCAGTTGGCGTATTTTGGCAAATTCGCACGGATTTCCGGGTTCTGCAGGATGTCGACGTAGGCGAACTTCTCGCCACAACCCATCACGGCCTGCGATGCACGCGCAGAGAAGCCACACTGCGGGGCATTCGGCGAGCCTTTCATGTAAAGCAGAATGGTGTTGTTGGCAATCTGCTCTTTGATCGTTTCGATGATATCCATGTAGCACCTCGGCTGAACTTTCCGACGCGGTCGTCGGCACGGTGACGCATTGTAACGGAAAGCCGAGCAGCATGCTCGGCCTTACCATTCCTTACGCGGCCTCTACCTGCACGGGTACGCCATTGAGGGCCGCATTGCCGGAAACCTGGTCACGCAGGCGCTCATCGGTGAGGTCGTTGGCGCTCACGCCAGGTTGCGCCTGGGCGATCTGCATGTGCACGCCCTGACGAGAGTGACCGAAGCCATGAGGCAGGCTGACCACACCCGGCATCATGTCCTCGCAGGCCTGCACCTCGACTTCAAGGTCCCCGGTACGCGAGCGGATACGAACCCGCTGGCCGTCCTGCAGCTGCCGCTGCTGCAGGTCCTGCGGGTGCATCAACAACTGATGTCGCGGTTTGCCTTTCACCAGCCGATGAAAATTGTGCATCCACGAATTGTTGCTGCGTACATGACGACGGCCGATCAGCAGCAGCTCGCCCGGCGCCGGAGGGGCTTGTTGCGCCAGCCGGCCGAGGTCGTCCAGCAGTACCTGGGGCGCCGCTTCGACTGCCTTGCTGGCAGTCGTCAGGCGTGCAGCGAGATTGGCACGCAATGGCCCAAGGTCGAGGCCATGCGGGTGCTTGTCCAGCGCTGCCAGCGACAACTGCCAGGGCGTCGCTTCACCATAGCGCCCCTTGCGCAAGGCCAGGTCGATCATCTGCGCTGGAGCCCAGGTCGGCTTCAATTCCAGCTCGGCGCGTTTGGCGAACGCTTGGGCCAGCCCGACGAAAATCTCCCAGTCATGCAATGCGCCTTCGGGCTTGGCCAGGATCGCCCGATTGAAGCGTGTCACGTTGCGCACGGCCAGCAAGTTGAACGTGCTGTCGTAATGGTCGTTTTCCAGCGCCGAGGTGGAGGGCAGGATCAGATCGGCATGGCGGGTGGTTTCGTTGATGTACAGGTCGATGCTGAGCATGAATTCCAACCCCTCCAGCGCCACATCCAGCTGGCGGCCGTTCGGCGTGGACAGCACCGGGTTGCCGGCCACCGTCACCAGCGCGCGCACCTGCCCTTCGCCGGGTGTGAGCATTTCCTCGGCCAAGGCCGCCACGGGCAGTTCGCCGCCGTACTCGGGCAAGCCCGACACCCGGCTCTGCCAAGCGTTGAAATGGCCACCCGAGGTGGTCGCCACCAGGTCGACGGCAGGCTCGGTGCACAACGCGCCGCCTTCACGGTCAAGGTTGCCGGTCACCAGGTTGATCAGTTGCACCAGCCAGTGGCAAAGGGTGCCGTAGGCTTGGGTCGAAACCCCCATGCGGCCGTAGCACACCGCCCTGTCGGCCGCGGCGAAGTCCCGTGCCAGCTGGCGGATGTCTGTCGCGGCAATGCCACAGTGCCCACTCATGGCCTCCGCGCTGAACGGCGCGATCGCTTCGCGCACCTGCTGCAGGCCGGCGACCGGCAAGTGCGAGCCGCGCGCCAGGCCTTCAGCGAACAGGGTATTGAGCAAGCCACACAACAAGGCCGCATCCCCTCCAGGGCGAATGAACAGGTGACTGTCGGCCATCGCCGCTGTTTCGCTGCGTCGCGGGTCCACCACCACCAGGCGCCCACCCCGGGCCTGCAGGGCTTTCAGTCGTTTTTCCACGTCCGGCACGGTCATGATGCTGCCGTTGGATGCCAGCGGGTTGCCGCCAAGGATCAGCATGAAACCGGTCTGGTCGATGTCCGGGATCGGCAGCAGCAGGCCATGGCCGTACATCAGGTGGCTGACCAGGTGCTGCGGCAACTGGTCCACCGAGGTGGCAGAGAAGCGGTTGCGGGTTTTCAACAGGCCCAGGAAGTAGTTGCTGTGGGTCATCAGGCCGTAGTTGTGCACGCTCGGGTTGCCTTGGTACACCGCCACGGCATTGCGCCCACGGGCCCGCTGGATCGCCCACAGCCTGTCGGCGGCCAGGGCAAAGGCTTCGTCCCAGCCGATGGCCTGCCAATGCTCGCCCACCCGCTTGTGCGGTTGGCGCAGGCGGTCGGGGTCATTCTGGATGTCCTGCAAAGCCACGGCCTTTGGGCAGACATGGCCACGGCTGAACGGGTCCTGGGGGTCGCCCTTGATCGAACTGATCAGCGCCCGCCCGTCGACGTCATGGCTGACTTCGATGTTCAGCCCACAGATCGCTTCGCACAGGTGACAGGCACGGTGATGCAGGGTCTTGGTCATGGCCGCCTCTGCCTTGTTGTTATGGAGGATGTGTAGAGGGTTGTCGAACATCGACTATGCGCCCAGCACCGGCCACCGGCCAGCGCGCTTCGTGGCGTGAATCCACCGACATCAGGCACACGATTTGCGACAGCCATTTGCCAAATTGCCGGCAAGCCGTGTACAACCCTCTGTAGCAAATAAAAAACAGCACTGCCCGTCGGGTAAAGACACCCTTTGCAACACCCTTTGATACTGGGCAGCTGTTTCCCCTCTTGGCTTCAGGCGACATTTACTTATAGTATTGCGCCTTTCCCTATTTCGTCCGCCCCCGTGCGGCTTACGCCGCAGGTCACTCCCGTTGTCAAAAAAAACCATACGGTCGACCTGCATACAGTTGCAGATAAGGTAGTCAATCATGAGCGCTAGGCACTTTCTCTCCCTGCTGGACTTCACCACCGACGAATTGCTCGGTGTGATCCGCCGCGGCATCGAGCTGAAGGACCTGCGCAAGCGAGGCGTGCTGTTCGAGCCCCTGAAGAACCGCGTGCTGGGCATGATCTTCGAGAAGTCCTCGACCCGTACCCGCGTGTCGTTCGAGGCCGGCATGATCCAGCTCGGCGGCCAGGCCATCTTCCTGTCCCCGCGCGACACCCAGCTGGGCCGTGGCGAGCCGATCGGCGACAGCGCCATCGTGCTGTCGAGCATGCTCGATGTGGTGATGATCCGTACCCACGCCCACAGCACCCTGACCGAATTCGCCGCCAATTCGCGTGTGCCGGTGATCAACGCGCTGTCCGACGAGTCGCACCCATGCCAGCTGCTGGCCGACATGCAGACCTTCCTCGAACATCGCGGCTCGATCCAGGGCAAGACCGTCGCCTGGATCGGTGATGGCTTCAACATGTGCAACTCGTACATCGAGGCAGCCAGGCAGTTCGACTTCCAGCTGCGCATCGCCTGCCCGGAAGGCTACGAGCCGGACCCACGCTTCATGGCCATTGGTGGTGAGCACGTGCAGATCGTGCGTGACCCGAAGGAAGCCGTGCGCGGCGCCCATCTGGTGACCACGGATGTCTGGACTTCCATGGGCCAGGAGGAGGAAACTGCACGGCGCCTGGCGCATTTCGCGCCTTACCAGGTCACCCGCGAACTGCTCGACCTGGCGGCACCCGACGCCCTGTTCATGCACTGTCTGCCAGCCCACCGTGGTGAGGAAATCAGCCATGACCTGCTCGACGACCCACGTTCGGTCGCCTGGGACCAGGCTGAAAACCGCCTGCATGCACAGAAGGCCCTTCTCGAATTCCTTGTAGAACCGGCTTACCACCACGCATGAGTCAACCCCTACTGCTCAACCTGCGCAACCTCGCCTGCGGCTATGGCGACCAGCGCATCGTCCAGAACCTCAATCTGCACCTGAACGCAGGCGACATCGGTTGCCTGCTGGGTTCATCCGGTTGCGGCAAAACCACTACCCTGCGCGCCATCGCCGGTTTCGAACCCGTGCACGACGGCGAGATCCAGCTGGCCGGCGAGGTCATTTCCCGGGCCGGCTTCACCCTGGCCCCGGAAAAGCGCCGCATCGGCATGGTGTTCCAGGATTACGCGCTGTTCCCGCACCTGACCGTGGCGCAGAACATTGCCTTCGGCATCGCCAAGCACCCGCGCCAGGCCGAGGTCATCGAAGAGATGCTCGAGCTGGTCAAGCTGGGCGGCCTGGGCGGGCGCTACCCGCATGAACTGTCCGGCGGCCAACAGCAACGGGTCGCCCTGGCCCGTGCACTGGCACCGGAGCCGCAACTGCTGCTGCTCGACGAGCCATTCTCCAACCTCGACGTGGAACTGCGCCGGCGCCTGAGCCATGAGGTTCGCGACATTCTCAAGAGCCGCGGCACCAGCGCCATCCTGGTGACCCATGACCAGGAAGAGGCCTTTGCCGTCAGCGACCAGGTCGGCGTGTTCAAGGAAGGCCGCCTGGAACAATGGGATACACCCTACAATCTTTACCACGAGCCGCAGACGCCATTCGTGGCCAGCTTCATTGGCCAGGGGTATTTCATCCGTGGGCAGATGATCAGCCACGAGGCGGTCAATACCGAGCTGGGTGAATTGCGCGGCAACCGTGCCTACATCATGGCGCCGGGCAGCTCGGTGGATGTGCTGCTGCGCCCTGACGATATCGTCCACGCACCGGGCAGCGCACTGCAGGCGAACATCGTCGGCAAGAGCTTCCTTGGAGCATCGACCCTGTACCGCCTGCAGTTGCCGACCGGCAGCCAGCTGGAGGCGATCTTCCCTAGCCATAACGACCATCAGGTCGGTGAGGATGTGGGAATTGCGGTCAAGGCCGATCACCTGGTGCTGTTCCCGGTCCCGGGCAGCGTGGCGGCGCAGTTGCCGCGGCAGGAGAACGGCGTGCGCCGGTACAGCTCGGCGACCTGATTCGAAATTTTGGGGCCGCTTTGCGGCCCTTTCGCCGGCAAGCCAGCTCCCACAGAATCACCACATGCCCTGAAGGCAACGCTGTACCTGTGGGAGCTGGCTTGCCGGCGATGGACTGCAAAGCAGCCCCAAGATTCTCAGCCTCTACCGATCCCGGCAAACTTGCCCTGGGTGTGCTCGGCCAGCACTACGGCCGCCAATTCCACTTCCAAGCCACGCCGCCCGGCGCTGACATGGATGGTTGCAAAGTTCTGCGCCGAGTCATCGATAAAGGTGCGCAGGCGCTTCTTCTGCCCCAGCGGGCTGATCCCCCCTACCAGGTACCCCGTGGCCCGCTGTGCCGCCGCCGGGTCGGCCATCTCGCACTTCTTCACGCCCGCGGCATGGGCCAGGGCCTTGAGGTCCAGCGTACCCACCACGGGCACCACCGCCACAAGCAATTCTCCCTTCTCGCTGCTCGCCAGCAAGGTCTTGAATACCTGCTGCGGGTCGAGACCGAGCTTTTCCGCCGCCTCAAGGCCATATGACGCCGATTTTGGGTCATGTTCGTAACTGTGCACACGGTGCTCGGCACGGTGTTTCTTCAACAGGTCTAGGGCGGGGGTCATGCAGGGGCTCCGGTCGGGACAGCTCGGCGGCTACTTTAGGACAATTCCCACACCGCAGCCAGCGCACCGCAATTGCGCGCCTCTAGTACGCGGATCCGCACCTGAAATCAGCATCCAGATCGTGACCGACCGTTCACTTTCGACCTTTGACATCAGCGTTTCTTGTCTATATTTTTTCGTTTCTGAATAAATGGTGCACTTTTAAGGTGCAATTCCTACATCTGCCTGGGGTCAACGGGGATAGACTCCGGGCTTTGCTGTCGAGCGCCACGCGCCTCACAACAAAAAAAACGAGGTCATACATGACGACTGCTCTACGCCAACCTGCGCTGTCCAGCCAATGCCTGGCCGAGTTCCTCGGCACTGCACTGCTCATCTTCTTCGGTACCGGCTGCGTCGCCGCGCTCAAGGTCGCGGGCGCCAGCTTCGGCCTGTGGGAAATCAGTATCATCTGGGGTGTGGGCGTCAGCATGGCGATCTACCTGACCGCCGGGATTTCCGGCGCGCACCTGAACCCGGCGGTGAGCATCGCCCTCACCCTGTTCGCCGGCTTCGACAAGCGCAAGCTGCCCTTCTACATGCTGGCCCAGGTGTGCGGCGCGTTCTGTGGCGCAGCATTGGTCTATACGCTGTACAGCAACCTGTTCTTCGATTTCGAACAGGCCCATGCCATGTTGCGCGGTAGCGAAGCCAGCCTGGAGCTGGCCTCGGTGTTCTCCACCTACCCGCACCCATCGTTATCCACCGGCCAGGCGTTCCTGGTCGAAGTGATCATCACCGCCATCCTGATGGCCGTGATCATGGCCTTGACCGACGACAACAACGGTCTGCCGCGCGGCGCCATGGCCCCACTGCTGATCGGCCTGCTGATCGCCGTGATCGGCAGCGCCATGGGCCCGTTGACCGGCTTTGCCATGAACCCGGCACGCGATTTCGGGCCAAAACTCATGACCTTCCTGGCCGGTTGGGGCGAAATCGCCTTCACTGGCGGTCGGGACATGCCTTATTTCCTGGTTCCAGTGTTCGCACCGATCCTTGGCGCCTGCCTGGGCGCCGCGACCTATCGCGGCTTGATCGCCCGCAACCTGCCAATGGCAGCCGCTGTGAACCCTGAGACAAATGACAATCGCCAGGGCGATACTCAAGTCAATTGACGCCGGCATCACGCCCAGCCCTGACCCCCCTATTTTCGCAAGGCCTACGACCATGACAGACACCCAGGATAAGAACTACATCATCGCCCTGGACCAGGGCACCACCAGTTCGCGGGCCATCATTTTCGACCGCGACGCCAATGTGGTGGGCACCTCCCAGCGCGAGTTCGCCCAGCATTACCCGCAGGCGGGCTGGGTCGAGCACGACCCGATGGAAATCTTCGCCACGCAGAGCGCGACCATGGTCGAGGCCCTGGCCCAGGCGGGCATCAGCCATGCCCAAGTCGCGGCACTGGGTATCACCAACCAGCGTGAAACTACCGTGGTGTGGGACAAGGAAACCGGCCGTCCGGTGTACAACGCCATCGTCTGGCAGTGCCGCCGCAGCACCGAAATCTGCGCGCAGCTCAAGCGCGACGGCCATGAAGACTACATTCGCGAAGCCACTGGCCTGGTCACCGACCCGTACTTCTCCGGCACCAAGCTGAAGTGGATCCTCGACAATGTCGAGGGTGCCCGCGAACGCGCCGAGCGCGGCGAACTGCTGTTCGGCACCATCGATACCTGGCTGATCTGGAAGTTCTCCGGTGGCAAGGTACATGTCACCGACTACACCAACGCCTCGCGCACGCTGATGTTCAACATCCACAGCCTGCAATGGGACGACAAGCTTCTGGAAATCCTCGGTATCCCACGGCAGATGCTGCCCGAGGTACGCCCTTCTTCCGAGGTATACGGCCACACCAAGAGCGGCATCGCCATTGCCGGTATCGCCGGTGACCAGCAGTCGGCACTCTTCGGCCAGATGTGCGTGGAGCCGGGCCAGGCCAAGAACACCTATGGCACCGGCTGCTTCCTGCTGATGAACACCGGCGATCAGGCGGTGAAATCGTCCCATGGCCTGCTCACCACCATTGCCTGCGGCCCCCGAGGCGAAGTGGCTTACGCGCTGGAGGGCGCGGTGTTCAACGGTGGTTCCACCGTGCAGTGGCTGCGTGACGAACTGAAGATCGTCAACGACGCACTGGATACCGAATACTTCGCCAGCAAGGTCAAGGACAGCAACGGCGTATACCTGGTGCCCGCCTTCACCGGCCTGGGTGCACCGTACTGGGACCCGTATGCCCGTGGCGCACTGTTCGGCCTGACCCGTGGCGTGAAGGTGGACCACATCATCCGCGCCGCACTGGAATCGATCGCCTACCAGACCCGCGATGTGCTCGACGCCATGCAGCAGGACTGCGGGCAACGCCTGTCCGAGCTGCGCGTGGACGGCGGTGCGGTGGCTAACAACTTCCTCATGCAGTTCCAGGCCGACATCCTGGGCACCTGCGTGGAGCGGCCGAAGATGCGCGAAACCACGGCGCTGGGTGCGGCCTACCTGGCAGGCCTGGCCTGTGGTTTCTGGAGCGGCCTGGACGAACTGCGCGACAAGGCGATCATCGAGCGCGAGTTCAGCCCGCAGCTGGATGAAACGCAGAAAGAGAAGCTGTATGCCGGCTGGAGGAAGGCAGTGGACCGTACCCGTGACTGGGAAGATCACGAGGCCTGATGCCCGGCGCGAAAGCTTGCCCAAATCCTGTGGGAGCGGGTTTACCCGCGAAGATGGCACCGGCTGCGCCGGTGTTCGCGGCTGAAGCCGCTCCCACAGGGACCAGTACAGCTTTTGGGTTTTGTGCATGACGAGCGCCGCAGCAAGGACCGCGTGAAGCAACGGGCCTGTTAGTCTACTGGTCGTAATCCCCGTCCTACGGCATCATTGCAGCATTTGTCCGGCAGCCCCAAAGGACCGCCCATGAATCTGCCCCCTCGCCAACAACAAATCCTCGAACTGGTGCGCGAACGCGGTTACGTCAGTATCGAAGAAATGGCGCAGCTGTTCGTCGTTACACCGCAAACCATCCGCCGTGATATCAACCAGTTGGCCGAGCTCAACCTGCTACGTCGCTACCACGGGGGCGCGGCCTACGACTCGAGCATCGAGAACACCGCATACGCCATGCGCGCCGACCAGATGCGTGACGAAAAGCAACGCATCGCCGAAGCCGTGGCCCGGCAGATTCCCGACCATGCCTCGCTGTTCATCAATATCGGCACCACCACCGAATCCATCGCCCGGGCGCTGCTCAACCACAACCACCTGAAGGTCATCACCAACAACCTGCATGTGGCCGCGATCCTTGCCGCCAAGGACGATTTCGAAGTGCTGGTGGCGGGTGGCACGGTGCGCCGTGATGGCGGCGTTGTCGGCCAGGCCAGTGTCGACTTCATCAACCAGTTCAAGGTCGACTTCGCCCTGGTGGGCATCAGCGGCATCGATGAAGATGGCAGCCTGCTCGATTTCGACTACCAGGAAGTGCGGGTGTCCCAGGCGATCATCGCCAATGCCCGACAAGTGATCCTTGCTGCCGACTCCAGCAAGTTCGGGCGCAACGCCATGGTGCGCATGGGCTCGATCAGCCTGGTCGACTGCCTGGTGACCGACCAGGCGCCAACACCAGCCCTCACCCAGCTGCTGAACCAATACAAGATACGCCTCGAAGTAGTTTGAGCCGCCAGCGGGCTGTAAGCGGCCCGCCATTTTCGTAAATGTTCACTTTATTGTCATCTGATCAGTTTTTTCTATAAAGACTGACTGGCGACCGGCTTTCTGTTGCGCTAGTATTTTCGAAAACGAACATCAATGTTCATATTCGATGTGAACAGCCCCAGGAGGCCTTGCCCGTGTCCCAGCCCGTTTCGTCCCAGCCCCCAGTCGCCGACTGCTATGACCTCGTCGTGATCGGCGGCGGCATCAATGGCGTGGGCATCGCTGCCGACGCCGCCGGGCGTGGCCTCAAGGTATTTCTCTGCGAAAAGGACGACCTGGCCCGGCACACCTCGTCGGCCAGCAGCAAACTGATCCACGGCGGCCTGCGCTACCTGGAGCACTACGAGTTCCGCCTGGTGCGTGAAGCGCTGGCCGAGCGCGAAGTGCTGCTGGCCAAGGCCCCGCATATCGTCAAACCAATGCGCTTCGTGCTGCCGCACCGCCCGCACCTGCGCCCGGCCTGGATGATCCGCGCCGGCCTGTTCCTGTATGACCACCTGGGCAAGCGCAAGCGCCTGGGCGCCTCGCGCAGCCTGCGCTTCGGCCCGGGCTACCCGCTCAAGCCGGCGATCACCCGCGGCTTCGAGTACGCCGACTGTGCCGTGGACGACGCTCGCCTGGTAGTGCTCAACGCCATGGCTGCCCGCGAACATGGCGCGCAGATTCGTACCCGTACCCGCTGCCTGCGCGCCGAGCGTTCAGATGGCCTGTGGCAGGTTGAACTGCAGCATGCCGACGGCAGCTTGCAGAGCATTCGCGCCCGCGCCCTGGTCAACGCCGCCGGCCCCTGGGTCGCCAGCTTCATCAAGGACGACCTCAAACTCGACGCGCCTTACGGCATCCGCCTGATCCAGGGCAGCCACATCATCGTGCCGCGCCTGTACGAAGGCGAACATGCCTACATCCTGCAGAACGAAGACCAGCGCATCGTTTTCTGCATCCCCTACCTCGACCGCTTCACCCTGATCGGCACCACCGACCGCGAATACAGCGGCGACCCGGCCAAGGTGGCGATCACCGAGCAGGAAACCGACTACCTGCTGAATGTAGTGAACCAGCACTTCAATCACCAGTTGAGCCGCAGCGATATCCTGCACACCTACTCAGGCGTTCGCCCGCTGTGCAACGATGAGTCGGACAACCCCTCCGCGGTCACTCGCGACTACACCTTGGCGTTGTCCGCAGGCGAAGGCCAGGCACCCTTGCTGTCGGTGTTCGGCGGCAAGCTGACCACCTACCGCAAGCTGGCCGAGTCGGCCATGGGCGAGCTGAAGCCGTTCTTTAACCAGATGCGAGGCAGCTGGACAGCTGAGGCCGCGCTCCCCGGAGGTGAAAACATGACCACCGTCCATGCCCTGGTCGACGCCATCCTGGCGCGCTGTTGCTGGTTGCCGGTAGACATCGCCAAACGCTGGGCAGTCACCTACGGCAGCCGCGTCTGGCGCCTGCTGGATGGCGTGCATGGGCCTGAAGATCTCGGCCAGTCGATTGGCGGTGGCTTGTTCAGCCGCGAAGTGGACTACCTGTGCAACGAAGAATGGGCATGCGACGCCGAAGACATTCTCTGGCGCCGCACCAAGCTGGGGCTGTTCACCAGCGCCAGCGAACAGCAAGTACTCAGGGAGTATCTGCAACAACGCGGACAAGATCAGGCACGCATCCAAGCGGCCTGATCGGTGCCGCCTCGCAGCCTTCAGGCGCGGGGCGGTTTACACTAGGTCGCATAGCGCGAGCGCGCCCACACTTCGGTGGTCAGGATGCGCATCAAGTTCGACTCTTCTGCAGCGTGCTGCTGCATCAGGGACCGTGCTCGCTCGTCATACTCGTGTTCCTGGCCAGCCCTGGCCTGTTCTTCGAGTACCTCCAGGCGATCATGGTACGGCGCGCCCAGCACCTCGAAACGCTCCGGGAAAGTTTCGCGCAGGTAGCTCTGCCAGAAGGGGCGTTCGACAAGTGCGTCCAACATGGCAACCGGGGTCCTGGAACGCAGTACCTCAAGTTCCGCATGGCTCAGGTCGGCCATGGTCACATTGGCGAATGAGGCAAAGTGCATTTCATCGGGCGGTACCGGCAAGTCGAGTGCTCCCGCTAGCCGCGAGCGGTAGTACAACCGCACCTCGATTTCATCGACCCTGCGCAAGCCCTCCTGGCGCAACCGCTGTACATGCCTGTTGGCGATCTCGTCCAGCAAGTCCAGGCGGTGCAATTGCCGCCCCAGACGCAACAACCGATTCGCCCTCAGCTCAGTGGGTATCCCCTCGATACCCCGGTAGGCCAGGATGCCGACTTCCAGCTGGTTGAGCATCAGCAACAGGCGGTCCTCGCAACTGCGCGGCGCATCGGCTTCGCGGAACAATAACTCACGTAATGCTTCGTTGTTTTCGCAGGCATCAAGGATGCGCCATATGCGGCGACGGAAATAGCGCGGGTGGGATTCGAAATCCTCACTTTCGGCAAAGTCGGCCAGGAACCTGAACAACCCACCCGAACCAGGCTCTTCAGTCAGGCGATCCCAGGTAGCTTCCCGCTGACTCCTGAGCAGATCGCTCCTGGACATGACCCAGTTAGCCCGGGTCTGCTCATCGACCACCTCATGGGTATAAGCTGCACTGCCTCTGGCAGCCGCGTCGTTGAAACCACGTGCTTCGTCCAGATATTGCACACTGCTTTCCGTCAACGGGTTGTCATGAAGGTTCAGGCGCTGAAGACGCAAGCGCAGGCCGCGCATTTCCCGTTGCAACTCGCTGATCCTGTTGTCACGCAAATCGATATGGGCGCGCAACGTCACGTTTTCATGGACCTGGCGGATATCCACCTGCCCGGTAGAGCGTAACCGCACATCGCGAACATGCGGCAAGGCGGAGAGGTCCGGCATGCCATTGAGCGGGTTGTAGCTCAATATCAACGTATCAAGGCGGCGTAACTGGGCCAGGCGCTGGCTGCCCGTCTCGTCCATGACGATACGGTTGTTGCCCAGGTCCACCCTTCTGAGCTGGGTCAGGCGCTCGATTCCGTCCGGCACCTGGACAAGCTGATTACCGCTCAGGTCGAGGTCGACAAGGTTCGGGAACAGGCTGAGGAACTGGGCGTCGATGGCCGGCAGCTGCATATTGCGCAAAGCCAGCCGGCGCACATGCACAAAATCGACACCTGCCGGCAAGGTTGGCAACGCCGCTACCTGCTCGCCTTCGATGGTCAGTTCGTACTGATCGTTGCTATCGACCAACTTGCGTCGCCAACTGCGCCGCAGTGTGTCCGCAACACGGCGACGACGGATGGCATCGATCGGTGTCCGCCAGCCGGCCTGCCATTGTCGCAATGCCTCACGCAGCTCGGTGAGTTACTGGCGCGAAGTGTTTCCAGAAGGGAAGCACTGCTGTGATCCAGAATTTCCTGAGCCCCTCTGGGCGACAGGCCCTTGAATGCCTCCATCAATTGCTTCCCGTCATCCGAAGGCGTTTCACTCAGCGTTTGCAGTTCGTCCTCGAACGCAGTGCCGGTGAGGGCTGGATACCGTCGGCCCAGCTCGATGCGCTCATGGATGTCCAGCAACCGCGCCGGAGGGGCTGCATCTTCCAGGCTCAAGCGCCGCAACTGAGCAAGTTGAATGCCGGTAACTTCGAGCATTAAGCTGGCATCATCCGACAAGGTATCGGCAAAGTGCTCTCCTTGCAGTTGATCGAGCAACGCCAACACCTGCTCTTCAACAGGTGCATAACGAGGCGCTCGACCCAGCTTCACACCGCCCTCAGGCGTTACTTTTGGCGCCAACCCATCGACAAAAGGTAGCCGCCTCGCTATGTGGACCGCCCCTGCGGTCACACCTGCCAGTACCAGACCCTGCGCAACGGCAAACAGATGGTCCAGCGCCCCTTGACGATCACCCAACTGCCAGTCCTGATATCCCTCATACACCTCATCAAGCAGCTGCACCGCGCCAACGGCCAACATCAGCTCGCCCAGCCCGGGCACGAAGAAAGCTGCCATACCCATCAGGTCCAGACCCGCGCTGGCCATTTCCTGCAAACGCTTGTGCCTGGTCATTCGATCTTCAACCCCCGTCGGGACAGCGAGGTAGCAAGCGTCATCGAATATTTTTGCCATCAGCAAGGCTCGTACATGAGCGAACATGTCGCCGTCGACAGGCCGATTTCGTCCGTCCAGTTCCATTGGCTTGCCGGGCTCCGATGCGGCCAGCAAGCGCATCAGGTTCTTCTCGAACTGGCTTTTGTCCTGCGCCTTGATGAAACGGCCGAAGAACCGACGGAAAGACTGCTGCTGCAGGCGAATGGAAAAAGCGCTGTACACTTCATCCCATGAGTCGTAATAACGCAGGCTTTTTTCTGGGTCATCAGGAATCCAGACAATGATTTCGTCAATGTCTGCATCCGGCGCAGGCCGCCATTCGAAGGCGACAACCCCGACCATACATTTGCCCAGCAGATACAGTTGGCTGGGTGTCAGCGTACCTCCCCGGTATGTCGGTGAGGGCGACTTGAAGACCTTTTGCAGCCGCTGCAGATCCCGCTCGTCCAGTTCACCCTTTAACCGTCCCTGATACAGCGAAACCTGCATCTGGGTACGCACGCTGCTCTCGAACAGCTGCTCTATCTGCCTTCCGGCCTGATGCTCAGGTTGATTGCGACCGGCCTTGGGGTGCAGGAGCCGCTTCAGGAGCGACTGATACTGCCCGCCAATGTCCAGCGTGCGAGTCAGCCTGGCAAAATCCTCATACGTCATGGCCAGCCTTACCCCGTTCGGGTCGACAAGATGGGCCTTGCGCATCAGCCATGGCAGGGTTTCATGCTCTTCGAAATTATGCAGCGCGGCCGCAAGAAGGCTCTGCCGCGTTGAATACGTGATCCTTGGCTGATAAAGCTTTTCCGCAGCCGAAGGGAGAGGAAATTCTTCGGAAACGACCACGCACGCCCGTCGTGTGTCGATATCACCAAGCCCCTGCTCCAGCAAAGCCTGCTGCAGCAGCGGGGCGGCGAAGTCTTCAAGGCCAGGGATGCTGCCAAGCAAGTGCTTCAAGTCATTTGCACTTTGTTGCTGCGCCCGCAGCGCCTGGTGATAAGCGCTGATGTGATGCTTTTCGGCAGTTGTCAGCCAAGCAGGTAGTTGCCGCGCGATCAGATGATCGATAGAGGTCGTGGGGATGCTTTGCGCAGTTGCCATGTTGGTGTTCTCCGTACCTGAAAGGTTCAGGACACCACGCTGCTGGTGCGTACTGGCGGTATATAAAGCCCCTCGGCCTGCCAGGCACCCGGACACCTTCGTTCGGATTCCCGAACAGCAACTAGCAACTCATTCGGAAACCCGTTCGAAAAAAGCGGTAAAACCTAGGCCAAAAAAGATTAATCCCATGGATTTTCGCGGCGTTATGATCGTTATCAGAGCTTGGCACGACTCATGCTCTACACTTGGTAGCCGAATGCACTCGCTTCTAGCGGTATTCGTTGAACGAAAGAGTCCGCCAACGGCTCCATAAAAAAAACAAACACGTCGAGGAAAATTTGATGCGCATCGTTCGTCAATTGCTGGGCGCCGCCATCGCGGCCGCTGTGATCGCTTCGCCGGCCATGGCCGAAGAACTGACCGGCACCCTGAAGAAGATCAAGGATTCGGGCACCATCACCCTGGGCCACCGCGACTCCTCCATCCCGTTTTCCTACCTGGCCGGCAAGCCCGAGCCCGTGGGTTACTCGCATGACATCCAGCTGGCCGTCGTCGAGGCCCTGAAGAAGCAGCTGGGCACGGACATCAAGGTCCGTTACAACCTCGTCACCTCGCAGACCCGCATCCCGCTGGTGCAGAACGGCACCGTGGACCTGGAGTGCGGCTCCACCACCAACAACGTCGAGCGCCAGCAGCAGGTCGGCTTCTCGGTCGGTATCTTCGAAGTCGGTACCCGCCTGCTGACCAAGGTCAAGGACGGTCAGCCAGCATACAAGGACTTCCCGGACCTGGCCGGCAAGAACGTGGTGACCACCGCTGGTACCACCTCCGAACGCATCCTCAAGGCGATGAACGCCGACAAGCAGATGAAGATGAACGTGATTTCCGCCAAGGACCACGGTGAAGCCTTCAACATGCTCGAAAGCGGCCGAGCCGTGGCCTTCATGATGGACGACGCCCTGCTCGCCGGTGAAATGGCCAAGGCTCGCAAGCCGGCGGACTGGGTCATCACCGGTACCCCACAGTCGTACGAAATCTACGGCTGCATGGTGCGCAAGGATGACGCGGCCTTCAAGAAAGCGGTCGATGACGCCATCGTCGGCTACTTCAAGTCGGGTGAAGTCAACAAGAGCTACGACAAGTGGTTCCAGCAGCCAATCCCGCCAAAGGGCCTGAACCTGCAGTTCCCGATGAGCGACGAGCTGAAGAAACTGATCGCCGAGCCGACCGACAAGGCTGCGGACGAGAAGAAGTCCTGACTCTCAGATAGTGGCCTGGTGCTCAACAGCACCAATCAATACTGCAGGCCACTCATTAGTGTCTAACCTTTCATCCGAGGGCGCCAAGCGCTCTCGGATGCTCGAAGGTGCCCGTGAAACAATCGTCTGAGGGGAAATCCCGATGAATTACAACTGGGACTGGGGCGTGTTCTTCAAGTCCACCGGCGTGGGCAGCGAAACCTATCTGGACTGGTACGTCACCGGCCTGGGCTGGACCATCGCCATCGCCATTTCCGCCTGGATCATCGCCTTGCTGCTGGGCTCGGTCCTCGGTGTCATGCGTACCGTGCCGAACCGTCTGGTAGCAGGTATCGCCACTGCCTACGTGGAGCTGTTCCGCAACGTACCGCTGCTGGTGCAGCTGTTCATCTGGTACTTCCTGGTGCCGGACCTGCTGCCCGAAGGCCTGCAGGAATGGTTCAAGCAGGACCTCAACCCGACCACTTCGGCGCTGATCAGCGTGGTCATCTGCCTGGGCCTGTTCACCGCCGCCCGCGTGTGCGAACAGGTGCGTACCGGCATCCAGGCGCTGCCCCGCGGCCAGGAAGCCGCCGCCCGCGCCATGGGCTTCAGCCTGTCGCAGATCTACACCAACGTGCTGCTGCCGCAGGCCTACCGGATCATCATTCCGCCGCTCACCTCGGAATTCCTGAACGTGTTCAAGAACTCGTCGGTGGCGTCGCTGATCGGCCTGATGGAACTGCTGGCACAAACCAAGCAGACCGCCGAATTCTCGGCCAACCTGTTCGAGGCCTTCACCCTGGCCACGCTGATCTACTTCACCCTGAACATGGGCCTGATGCTGCTGATGCGCATGGTCGAGAAGAAAGTCTCGGTGCCCGGCCTGATTTCCGTAGGGGGCAAATAAATGGACATGGATTTCAGCGAAATCATCCCGGCCCTGCCCGCCCTGTGGGAAGGCATGGTCATGACCCTGCAACTGATGGTCATGGGCGTGGTCGGCGGCATTGTACTGGGGACCATCCTGGCCCTGATGCGCCTGTCGTCGAGCAAGCTGCTGTCGAACGTGGCCGGCGCCTACGTCAACTACTTCCGCTCGATCCCGCTGCTGCTGGTAATCACCTGGTTCTACCTGGCGGTACCATTCGTGCTGCGCTGGATCACTGGCGAGGACACCCCGGTGGGTGCCTTCACCTCCTGCGTGGTGGCCTTCATGATGTTCGAGGCCGCGTACTTCTGCGAAATCGTCCGCGCCGGCGTGCAGTCGATCTCCAAGGGCCAGATGGGCGCCGCCCAGGCCCTGGGCATGACCTACGGCCAGACCATGCGCCTGATCATCCTGCCCCAGGCCTTCCGCAAGATGACCCCGCTGCTGTTGCAGCAGAGCATCATTCTGTTCCAGGACACCTCGCTGGTATACACCGTGGGCCTGGTGGACTTTCTCAACTCGGCACGCTCCAACGGCGACATCATCGGGCGCTCCCATGAGTTCCTGATCTTCGCCGGTGTCGTGTACTTCCTCATCAGCTTCTCCGCTTCGTGGCTGGTCAAGCGCCTGCAAAAAAGGATCACCGTATGATTTCCATCAAGAACGTCAACAAGTGGTACGGGGACTTCCAGGTACTGACCGACTGCAGCACCGAGGTCAAGAAGGGTGAAGTGGTGGTGGTGTGCGGCCCGTCGGGCTCGGGCAAATCCACCCTGATCAAGTGCGTCAACGCCCTGGAGCCGTTCCAGAAAGGTGACATCGTGGTCGACGGCACCTCGATCGCCGACCCCAAGACCAACTTGCCCAAGCTGCGCTCGCGCGTTGGCATGGTGTTTCAGCACTTCGAGCTGTTCCCGCACCTGTCCATCACCGAGAACCTGACCATTGCCCAGCGCAAGGTGCTTGGCCGCAGCGAAGCGGAAGCGACCAAGAAGGGCCTGGCCCTGCTCGACCGCGTCGGCCTCGGTGCCCACGCCAAGAAGCACCCCGGCCAGCTGTCCGGCGGCCAGCAGCAGCGCGTGGCCATTGCCCGCGCCCTGTCGATGGACCCGATCGTCATGCTGTTCGACGAACCGACCTCGGCGCTGGACCCGGAAATGGTCAACGAAGTACTGGACGTGATGGTCGAACTGGCCCACGAAGGCATGACCATGATGTGCGTGACCCACGAAATGGGCTTCGCCCGCAAGGTGGCCAACCGCGTGATCTTCATGGACAAGGGCAACATCATCGAGGATTGCCAGAAGGAAGACTTCTTTGGCAACCCGAGCGCCCGCCACGAGCGTACCCAGCACTTCCTCAGCAAGATCCTGCAACACTGATTTTGCTTCACTGAAGCGGTCGGCGCCGCTGCCCTTTCGGGCAGCAGGCGCTGGTCGTGACAAGGCCACTGTGATGAAATGCGATCCTTCGCTTCTTCTCCCTGCCAAGCCTGCCGTGAAATCCCGCCTGCTCCGCCAATTGCTGTTGCCGCCACTGATCATCCTGCTGATGGTCGGCCTGGGAACGGCCGGCTACCTGATCAGCGAGAGCAACGGTATCCGCACCCTCAGCGAAAACGGCGAGCGCCAGCTGGAGCTGCACGCGCGCACGGTCGAGAGCGAAATCAGCAAGTACACCTACCTGCCGAGCCTGCTGGAGCTGGAAGACAGCGTCTCGCACCTGCTCACCGACCCTGACGGCGGCTCGCGGCAGGCCGTCAACGAATACCTCGAAGGCCTGAACCGGCGCAGCCGCAGCCGGGCCATCTTCGTGCTCGACACCAATGGCCGGGTCCAGGCCACCAGCAACTGGCGCGATGCCGACTCGTTCCTCGGCGAGGACCTGTCGTTCCGTGCCTACTTCCAGACCGCCGTGCGCGGCGAACCCGGGCGTTTCTACGGTATCGGCAGCACCACTGGCGAGGCCGGTTATTACCTGGCGCATGGCCTGGAGGAACACGGCAAGGTCATTGGCGTGGCGGTGATCAAAGTGCGGCTGGATACCCTGGAAGAGCGCTGGCAACGTGCGCGCCTGGAAGCGTTCGTCAGCGACGAGAACGGCATCATCATCCTCTCCAGCGACCCGGCCCGGCGCCTGAAGTCGGTACGCCCGCTGACCCCGCAAATCAAGGAGCGCCTGGCCCGTAGCCTGCAATACTACTGGTGGCCGCTGAACGAGCTGCAGCCCCTGGCCCGGGAAACACTGGCCGATGGTGTGGAAAAGCTGACCTTCCCGGCCAACAGCGAAACCGCACAGGGCAAGGCCCGCGAAATGGCCTACCTGGCCCAGACCCGGCGGCTGGTCGACACGCCCTGGCATTTCACCTTGCTGACCCCGCTGCAGGACCTGCGCCGCGAATCCATGGTACAGGGCGTCCTGGTGGGCGTGGCCTTCGCCTTGCTGGCAATCCTCGGCATCGCCTGGAACGAACGACGCAAGGTCATCGCCACCCGCCTGGCAGCCCGCGAGGCCCTGCAGGAAGCCAACAGCCAACTGGAGCGACGGATTACCGAACGCACGGCCGACCTGCGTGCCAGCAACGAGCGTCTTAAGGGCCAGATTCGCGAGCGCCGGCATGCCGAACAAACCCTGCGCCACGCCCAGGATGAACTGGTACAGGCCGGCAAGCTGGCCGCCATCGGGCAGATGTCCACCAGCATTGCCCACGAACTGAATCAGCCGCTGGCCGCGCTGCGCACGTTGTCCGGCAATACCATACGCTTCCTCGAACGCGGGGCGCTGGAAACCGCCAGCACCAACCTGCGCACCATGAACGACCTGATCGACCGCATGGGTCGCATCACCGCCAGCCTGCGTTCGTTCGCCCGGCGCGCTGACGACAGCGGCCAGGCCTCGCTTGCCAAGGCGGTTGACGCTACCCTGCAGGTGCTGGCCAACCGCATCAGCGCCTGCCACCTGCAGTTGCACAATCAGTTCGAGGACCAGCAGCTGGCGATCGACCAGACCCGGTTGGAGCAGATCCTGGTCAACCTGATCGGCAACGCCCTGGATGCCATGGCCGCCCAGCCGCTGCCGCAACTGTGGCTGGAAGGCGAGCTGCAGGGCGACAAGTACCGTTTGCAAGTGCGCGACAATGGCCATGGCATCGACGCCGAGGCGCGCAAGCACCTGTTCGAACCTTTCTTCACCACCAAACCGGGCGAACATGGCCTGGGCCTGGGCCTGACCCTGTCGGCGAGCCTTGCCGCCGCCGCCAAGGGCAGCCTCAACGTCGAGCACCCCGCCAGTGGCGGCACGGCGTTCGTCCTGGCCCTGCCCCTGGCCTCCCCCCCTAGCGAATCGGCAGAGCACCCATGACCCAAGCGCCTCTTACTGTCCTGATCGTCGAAGACGACCCGCATGTGCTGCTCGGCTGCCAACAGGCGCTGGCCCTGGAGGACATCGCCTGTGAAGGCGTGGGCAGCGCCGAGCAGGCGCTGGAACGCATCGGCGACGACTTCGCCGGCATCGTCGTCAGCGATATCCGCCTGCCGGGCATCGATGGCCTGGAGCTGCTCAACCGCCTCAAGGCCCGCGACCGCAGTCTGCCGGTGGTGCTGATCACCGGCCACGGCGATATCGACATGGCGGTGGGCGCCATGCGCAATGGCGCCTACGACTTCATGGAAAAACCCTTCTCCCCAGAGCGCCTGGTCGACGTGGTGCGCCGTGCCCTCGAACAGCGCGGGCTGTCGCGCGAAGTGGTGGCCCTGCGCCGCCAGCTGGCCGAGCAGAGCAGCCTGGAGGGGCGCATCATTGGCCGTTCGCCGGCCATGGAGCACCTGCGCGAACTGATCGCCAACGTCGCCGATACCTCGGCCAACGTGCTGATCGAAGGCGAAACCGGTACCGGCAAGGAACTGGTCGCCCGCTGCCTGCACGACTTCAGCCGCCGCCAGGGCCAACCGTTCGTGGCGCTGAACTGTGGCGGCCTGCCGGAAAACCTGTTCGAAAGCGAGATTTTCGGCCACGAGGCCAACGCCTTCACAGGTGCCGGCAAACGCCGCATCGGCAAGATCGAACATGCCAACGGCGGCACGCTGTTCCTCGACGAAGTGGAGAGCATGCCGATCAACCTGCAGATCAAGCTGTTGCGCGTGCTGCAGGAGCGCACTCTGGAGCGGCTGGGCTCGAACCAGAGCATTGCGGTGGACTGCCGGGTGATCGCCGCCACCAAGTCCGACCTGGATGCCATGGGCCAGAGCGGCCAGTTCCGCAGCGACCTGTATTACCGGCTGAACGTGGTAACCCTGGAGCTGCCACCGCTGCGCGAGCGCCGCGAAGATATCCTGCAGCTGTTCGAGCACTTCCTGCAGCAGTCGGCCCTGCGCTTCGACCGTGAAACACCTGCATTGGACAGCCAGACCCTGTCGCGCCTGATGGCCCACGACTGGCCGGGCAATGTGCGTGAACTGCGCAACGTCGCCGAACGCTATGCCCTCGGCCTGCCAGCTTTCAAGAAAGGCCCCAGCGGTGGTGCCAGCCAAGGTTTGGGCTTTGCCGAGGCGGTGGAAGCATTCGAGCGCAACCTGCTCGGCGATGCCCTGCAACGTACCGGCGGCAACCTTAGCCAAGCCAGCCAGGAGCTGGGCATGGCCAAGACCACGCTGTTCGACAAAGTGAAAAAATACGGCCTCGGCTGACCTCAATCCCAACTGGAAAGACAACGTGGACCTGGTATTCAAAGCGGCCCTGGGCGCTGGTGTGGTATTGCTGCTGGCGGTGCTGTCGAAGACGCGCAATTACTACATCGCCGGGCTGGTGCCGCTGTTCCCGACCTTCGCCCTGATCGCCCACTACATAGTCGGCAAGGGGCGCAGCATTGCCGACCTGAAGACCACCATCCTGTTCGGCATGTGGGCGATCATTCCGTACTTCGTGTACTTGGCGACCTTGTATGTGCTGGTCGACCGCATGCGCCTGGAGGTATCGCTGGCGTTGGCCACCGTGGCCTGGCTGATGGCCGCGACGGTTCTAGTGACCTTGTGGGTGCGGATGCACTGAGACTGACCGGCTGACTCCGGCCTTTGTGGGAGCGGGTTCACCCGCGAAGAATCCAGCGCGGTGTATGGCACCGGCGTTGCCGGTGTTCGCGGCTAAAGCCGCTCCCACAGGTACCGCGTAAACCTTAAACCTGTACTGCACCTGTGGAAGCAGGCGCGCCGGTTCAAAGCCCTGCGATATGCGTGTCATCCTGCCGATGTGCCTGCAGATAGGGCAACACCGCCCCCAGCAACGGCGCCTTGAACGGCTCCTGGAAGCGGTGCGCCAACCCCGGTATCAAGCGCAGCTGGCTGCCCTGGATATGCGCCGCCAAATGCACGCCATGCATGACTGGCAACAAAGGGTCGGCCGTGCCGTGCACCACCAATGTCGGCACCCTCAGCTGGTTCAATAGCTCAACCCGGCTCGGCTCGGCCAGTATCGCCATGATCTGGCGCTTGGCCCCGTCAGGGTTGAACGCCCGGTCATAGGCCACCGCCGCCTGCTGCAGCAACGCCGCACGGTCGTCACGCACGTCGGGGCTACCCAGCGCAGCCAGCAGGTCGGCCTGTTGCTCGATGGCCACTTCGCGGTTCGGTGCGCTGCGCCGGGCCAGCAACTGCACCAGCGCCGGGGCCGGCGCTGGCAGCCCCGCCGCCCCTGAACTGGACATGACCAAGGTCAGGCTGCGCACCCGCTCGGGCGCCATTGCAGCCAGGTGCTGAGCAATCATGCCGCCCATGCTCACACCCAATACATGAAACTGGCGCACACCCAATGCATCCATCAGGTGCACGCCATCATCCGCCATGTCGGTCAGCGTGTACGGCGCCGCCATCGGCAGGCCCAGCTTGTAGCGCAGCAGTTCGACCGTCAGGTTGGCCGACGGCGGCACCTGGTTCCAGCGCGACAGCCCGACATCGCGGTTGTCATAGCGGATCACCCGAAAGCCCTGTCGGCACAACGCCTCGACCACATCGTCCGGCCAGTGAATCAACTGCCCGCCCAGGCCCATCACCAGTAGCAAGACCGGGTCGCGTGGCGCGCCGACGCTCTGGTACACCAGGCTGACCGCGCCCAGTTCGGCACGCTGCACCGGCACGTGGGCGTCACAACGCTGTTCAGCAAAACCCGCAGGAACGCCGAATACAAAGAAAAGAAAAAGCCAAAAAGCCCGCATGAAAGAAACACCAGAATGCAGATCCCCAGTAGAACGCGAGTCTGATGAATTCTGTTCGGGCGCGCTGCCACAGTTCGGTGACAGTTTGATGACTCCCGCCAGGCGGTGCGGCCGAACGCCCAGTCGACAGGCACGGCAACATGAGGGAAACTCAACTCATTCCCTGTTTCCTCAAGTCCACACACCGGAGTCAGCTGTGCTGGAGATCCGTCACCTGAAAACCCTTCATGCCCTGCGCGAGGCCGACAGCCTGGTAGAGGCCGCCGAGCGCCTGCACCTTACCCAGTCGGCGCTGTCACACCAGTTCAAGGAGCTGGAAGAACGCCTGGGCCTGCCGCTGTTCGTGCGCAAGACCAAGCCGATCCGCTTCACCAGTGCCGGTTTGCGCCTGCTGCAGCTGGCCGATGCCACCCTGCCGCTGCTGCGCGGCGCCGAACGTGACATCGCGCGCCTGGCCGGCGGCACCGCCGGGCGCCTGCACATGGCCATCGAATGCCACAGTTGTTTCCAATGGCTGATGCCGACCATCGACCAGTTCCGTGACGCCTGGCCGGAGGTGGAGCTGGACCTGGCCTCCGGCTTTGCCTTCGCCCCACTGCCGGCCTTGGCCCGCGGCGACCTCGACCTGGTAGTGACTTCCGACCCGCTGGACCTGGCGGGCATCACCTACGTGCCGCTGTTCACCTACGAGGCGATGCTGGCGGTGGCCAACCAGCATCCGTTGGCCAGCAAGCCCTACATCGTGCCGCAGGACCTGCTCGACCAGACCCTGATCACCTACCCGGTGGAGCGCGACCGCCTGGACATCTTCACCCGCTTCCTGGAACCGGCCGACATCGAGCCCGCTGCCGTGCGCACCTCGGAGCTGACGGTGATGATGATGCAACTGGTGGCCAGCGGCCGTGGCGTGTGCGGCATGCCGCACTGGGCGCTGCACGAGTACAGTTCGCGCGGGTATGTGAAGGGCAAGCGCCTGGGTGAGAAAGGCCTGTTCGCCACGCTTTATGCCGCCGTGCGCACCGACATGCTCGATGCGCCATACATGCGCGACTTCCTGCTGACGGCCAAGGACACCTCGTTCGCCACCCTCGATGGCGTCAGTGCGGTGCGCTGACGGCCTGGCGGTAAAGCGGCAGGATCAGGTCGCGGGTCAGGGGCGCCAGCTGCATGGCGGGTACCTGGTCAGCGGCCAGCCACACCACCTCCTCTATCTCCGCGGCCGGCAGCACGGCTGCGGCGCTGTCGACACGAAACAGTTCGGCCTGTACCTCGAAGCCTGGCTCGTTGGCGGCCGGGGCACTGAACTGGCCCAGGTGCACGGCCTGGGCCGGGTCAATGTGCAGGCCCAGTTCCTCATGCAGCTCGCGCACCAGCGCCTGCACCGGGGTTTCGCCAGCATCGATCTTGCCGCCGGGCTGCATGAAGGCCTGGGTGCCGCGTTTGCGTACCAGCAGGGTGCGGCCTTGGGGGTCGATCAACAGGGCGGCGGCGATGCGGATGGTGTTGGGCATGGGTGGGCTCACCTGAAACAATGGCCGGGGAGGATCCCATGGGGGTCATTGGCCTGACAAGGCCGGTGTTTCCTGTGCCGGCCTCTTCGCGGGCGCGCCCGCTCCCACAGGTGCACCCACAGGGCCAGAGAGCGGCGCTGTACCTGTGGGAGCGGGTTTACCCGCGAAGAGGCCAGCACAGGTCAAAGCTTATTTCACAGACGAACGGCCCCTTGCCAACCCGCCCCACACCCTCCATAACCAACACATGAACCTGCCCGCCAAACACCACCCGGTGCTCGAGCTGTTCCACCCCGCCGTGCGCACCTGGTTCCGTCGCCACTTCGCCACGGTGACCGATGCCCAGGCCCAGGCGTGGCCGTTGATCCATGCCGGCCAGTCGATGCTGCTGGCCGCGCCGACCGGTTCGGGCAAGACCCTCAGCGCGTTCCTTGCCGTGCTCGACGAACTGTTTCGCCAGGGCCTGGAGCATCAGGGCGAACTGCCCGCACGAACCCAGGTGGTCTATGTTTCGCCACTCAAGGCGTTGTCCAACGACATCCGTCTGAACCTGCAGGCGCCGCTGGAAGGCATCAGCCAGGCCCTGGCGGACCAGGGCCTGAACGCCCCGCGCATCACCACGGCCGTGCGCAGCGGCGACACCCCACAGAAGGAGCGTGCCGCCATGCGCAAGCTGGCGCCGCACATCCTGGTGACCACACCCGAATCGCTCTACGTGCTGATGGGCTCGGCTTCGGGCCGTGAAGGCCTGGCCAGCGTGCACACGGTGATCGTCGACGAAATCCATGCCTTGGCCGGCAACAAGCGCGGCGCCCACCTGGCACTGACCCTGGAGCGCCTGCAGGCCCTGTGCAACCGGCCATTGCGGCGTATCGGCCTGTCGGCCACGCAACGCCCGGTCGAGCGAGTGGCGCAATTCCTGGTCGGCAACGACCGTCCCTGCGCAATCGTCGATGTCGGCCATGCTCGGCAGCGCGACCTGGCCATCGAGGTGCCGCCAGTGCCGCTGGGTGCAGTGATGGCTACCGATGTCTGGGGCCTGGTCTATGACCGCCTGGCCACCCTGGCGCGCGAACACCGCACCACCCTGGTGTTCGTCAACACCCGGCGCCTGGCCGAGCGCATCACCCGCCACCTCAGCGACCGCCTGGGGAAAGAGGCGGTTGCCGCGCATCACGGCAGCCTGGCCAAGGAACTGCGCCTGGATGCCGAACAACGCCTGAAAAACGGCCAGTTGCAGGTGCTGGTGGCCACTGCGTCGCTGGAGCTGGGCATCGATATCGGCGACATCGAGCTGGTCTGCCAGATCGCTTCGCCAGGTTCGATCGCGGCCTTGCTGCAGCGGGTCGGCCGCGCTGGCCACCAGGTCGATGGCGTGCCCAAGGGGCGTCTGTTCCCGACTTCGCGCGATGACCTGATCGAATGCGTGGCCCTGCTCGACTGCATACGCCGGGGCGAGCTGGACGAACTGCACATTCCTCGGGCGCCGCTGGATGTGCTGGCCCAGCAGATCGTAGCCGAGGCCAGCAACCAGCCCTGGCACGAACAGGCCCTGTTCGACTGCCTGCGCCAGGCCACGCCCTACGCCGAACTCGACCAGCAACATTACCAGGCGCTGCTGCGCATGCTCGCCGAGGGCTACAACGGCCGCCAGGGCGTGCGCAGTGCCTACCTGCACCGCGATGCGGTGAGCGGCACCCTGCGTGGCCGTCGTGGCAGCCAACTGACCGCGCTGACCAGCGGCGGCACCATCCCCGACAACGCCGACTACGCCGTGCTGCTCGAACCGCAGGCGCTGAACATCGGCAGCGTCAACGAAGACTTTGCCGTGGAAAGCATCGCCGGCGATATCTTCCAGCTGGGCAATGCCTCCTATCGCATCCTGCGGGTCGAACCAGGCCGGGTGCGGGTGGAGGATGCCCATGGCCTGCCACCGACCATCCCGTTCTGGCTGGGCGAGGCGCCGGGGCGCAGCGACGAGCTGTCTGCCGCGGTGGCCCGGCTGCAGGCGCAGATCGACCAACAGCTGGCTGACAACGACCAGGCCGAGGTGCTGGCATGGTTGCAGGGTACTTTCGAGCTGGGCGAAGGCGCCGCCAGCCAGTTGCTCGACTACCTGGCCCGCACCCGCGAAGTGCTCGGCGCCCTGCCCTCGCAGGACACGCTGGTGATGGAGCGCTTCTTCGATGAGTCCGGCGGTACCCAGCTGATCATCCATTCACCCTACGGCAGCCGCATCAACCGCGCCTGGGGGCTGGCCCTGCGCAAGCGCTTCTGCCGCACCTTCAACTTCGAGCTGCAGGCGGCGGCGAGTGAGGACGCCATCGTGCTGTCGCTGTCCTCCAGTCACAGTTTCGAACTGGACGACGTGTGGCGTTACCTGAATAGCCGCAGCGCCGAGGCGATCCTGGTCCAGGCGCTGCTCGATGCGCCGCTGTTTGGCGTGCGCTGGCGCTGGAATGCCGGCGTGACCATGGCCCTGCCGCGCTTTGTCGGCGGACGCAAGGTGGCGCCACAGATCCAGCGGATGAAGAGCGAAGACCTGATTGCCGCCGTATTCCCCGAGCAGATCGCCTGCCTGGAGAACATCGTCGGCGAGCGGCAGATTCCCGATCATCCGCTGGTCGAGCAAACCCTCGACGACTGCCTGCACGAGGCCATGGACAGCGAAGGCTGGCTGGCGCTGTTGCGGCGTATGGAAAGCGGCGCAGTGCGCCTGCTGTGCCGCGACCTGCCCGCCCCTTCGCCGCTGGCGTCGGCCATCCTCAACGCACGGCCTTATGCCTTCCTGGATGACGCACCACTGGAAGAACGGCGCACTCAGGCAGTGCTCAACCGGCGCTGGAGCGAGGTGCAGAACGGCGACGACCTGGGCGCGCTGGACGCCGATGCCATTGCCGCCGTCGCGGCCGAGGCCTGGCCGCAGCCGGGCAACGCCGACGAAATGCATGAAGCGTTGATGGGCCTGGGTGCCATCAGCCAGGACGAAGTGCAGGGCAATGCCAGCTGGGAGCTGCTGCTCAGGCAGTTGGCCAAGGCCGGCCGGGCCCTGCGCCTGGTGGATGAAAAGCTGTGGCTGGCGCGTGAGCGGTTGAGCCTGCTGCAGGCACTGTACCCCGGCTCCCGGCTGGAACCTGCGTTGCAGGTACTGCCTGGCTTCGATCAGGTCATCGAGCCGGACGTTGCGCTGGTCGAACTGTTACGAGCCCGCCTGAGCGGCCATGGCCCGCTGACCCGCGCGCAGATTGCGGCAGCACTTGGCAAGCCGCCGCAGGCCATCGAACAGGCCTTGGCCCGCCTGGAGGCCGAAGGCTATGTGCTGCGTGGGCATTTCAGCCCTGGCGCAAGCGAACTGCAATGGTGCGAGCGCCATTTGCTGGCACGCATCCATCGCTACACGGTCAAACGCCTGCGCCGGGAGATCGAGCCGGTCAGCCTGCAGGACTTCATGCGCTTTCTGTTCGACTGGCAGCACCTGGCCAACGACACACACCTGCGTGGCCCGCAAGCGGTGGCTGAGGTCCTTGGCCAGTTGCAAGGGTTCCCGAGTGCCGCCGGAGCCTGGGAAGCCGAACTGCTGCCGGCACGTATCAAGGACTACAGCCCGCACTGGCTCGACGATGCGTGCCGTAGCGGGCAGTTCGCCTGGAGCCGGCTGGCGGCGACGGTGTCGAGCAACACCCTGTCGAGCACACCGCTGGTACTGCTGCCGCGCGAGCACCTTGGCCTGTGGCGCAGCCTGGCCCCCGTGCCTGCGGTGGATAGCCTCGGCGCACGGGCGCAACGCGTCCACCAGGTGCTGAACGCACATGGCGCGCTGTTCTTTGACGAGCTGGCACACGACGCCCACCTGCTGCCCAGCGAGTTGGAAACGGCCTTGCAGGAACTGGTAGGCGCAGGCCTGGTGGGAGCCGACAGCTTCACCGGCCTGCGCAGCCTGATCACCCCGGCGGCGAAACGCACATCGCGCAACAGCCGACGCGGCCACCCGCCGCTGTCCAGCAGCATGTCCCATGCCGGGCGCTGGGCCTTGCTGCGCAGGGGCGCTGTAGACGACAGCCAGCGCCTGGAGCACATCGCCCGGGCCCTGCTTCGGCGCTATGGCGTGGTGTGCTGGCGCCTGCTGGAGCGTGAAAGCGATGTGCTGCCGCCCTGGCGTGAACTGCTGCGCTGCTATCACAGGCTGGAAGCGCGTGGCGAGATTCGTGGCGGGCGCTTCATTGCCGGGCTCGCCGGCGAACAATTCGCCTTGCCGGAGGCGGTGGGGCTGCTGCGGCAGGTGCGGCGGCGTGAATTGGACGGGGCATTGGTGGTGGTAAGTGCCAGTGACCCGCTGAACCTGGTCGGGTCGTTGCTGCCGGGGGCGAAAGTGCCAGCGGTGAGTGGCAACCGTTTGTTGTATCGCGACGGAGTGCCGGTGGCGGTGCGGGTGGCCGGGCACTATTCGTACCTGGTCGAAGCGCCGGCACAAGAGCAGGAAAGCTGGCGGCAGAAGCTACTGCGCGACACTTTCTGAATGCCTTCATGGCATGCACAGGCCCTGTAGGAGCAGCCTTGTGCTGCGAAGAGGCCATTATTGCCAAAGACAATCTGTATCCCTGCTGGCCTCTTCGCAGCACAAGGCTGCTCCTACAAAAGCCCGCGTTGGCCTGAAGACCGTTGCCAGGTCTCTGCGAGAATGATTTTCGCTACCCCGAATTTCATTTTCAGCACCGCCCAAACCGGGCTATGGTCGGGGTTTGCCCCAGGCCCTGAGCCTGACCGCGCCATCGCAAGGACCCTGTATGAGCCTGTCACTTCTCAGTCGCTATGCCTTCTTCGCCGCCTGTGTACTGTTCACCTTGGCAAGCCTGCCCTTCACCCACCACGAATGGTTGTGGCCGTTCACCCTGAGCACCGCCATCCTCAGCCTGATCGGCCTTTTCGACCTGTTGCAGCAGCGCCACGCGGTACGCCGTAATTACCCGATCCTGGGCAACATCCGCTACCTGGTCGAAGCCATTCGCCCGGAAATCCGCCAGTACCTGCTGGAGGCAGACAGCGACGCCCTGCCGTTCTCCCGCGCCCAGCGCTCGCTGGTGTATGCCCGGGCGAAGAATGAAGCCTCGGACAAACCCTTCGGCACCCTGATCGATGTGTACGAGTCCGGCTTCGAATTCATCGGCCACTCCATGCGCCCGGCGCCTTTGGCCGACCCGGCAAGTTTCCGGGTCATCGTCGGTGGGCCGCAGTGCAGCCAGCCATACTCGGCGTCGATCTTCAACATATCGGCGATGAGCTTTGGCTCACTCAGCGCCAACGCCATCCGCGCCCTCAACCAAGGCGCCAAGCTGGGCAATTTCCACCATGACACCGGCGAGGGCAGCATCAGCCCCTACCATCGCGAGCATGGCGGCGACCTGGTCTGGGAACTGGGCAGCGGCTATTTCGGCTGCCGCACGCCGGACGGGCGCTTCGACCCCGAACGCTTCGCCGCCCAGGCACGCAGCCCGCAGGTGCGGATGATCGAAATCAAGATGAGCCAGGGCGCCAAGCCCGGCCATGGCGGCATCCTGCCCAAGCACAAGGTGACCCGGGAAATTGCCGAAACCCGTGGCGTGCTGATGGGCGAAGACTGTATCTCGCCGTCACGCCACAGCGCCTTCTCCACCCCCATCGAGATGATGCAGTTCATTGCCCAGCTGCGTGAACTGTCTGGTGGCAAACCGGTAGGCTTCAAGTTCTGCCTGGGCCACCCGTGGGAGTTCATGGGCATCGCCAAGGCCATGCTGGAAACCGGCATCCTGCCCGACTTCATCGTCGTCGACGGCAAGGAAGGTGGCACCGGCGCGGCACCGGTGGAGTTCACCGACCACATTGGCGTACCACTGCGCGAAGGGCTGCTGTTCGTGCACAACACCCTGGTCGGCCTGAACCTGCGTGACAAGATCAAGCTTGGCGCCAGCGGCAAGATCGTCAGCGCCTTCGACATTGCCAGCGTGCTGGCCATTGGCGCTGATTGGGCCAACTCGGCGCGCGGCTTCATGTTCGCCATCGGTTGCATCCAGTCGCAGAGCTGCCACACCAACAAGTGCCCGACCGGTGTAGCCACGCAAGATCCACTGCGCCAGCGTGCGCTGGTGGTGCCGGACAAAGCCCAGCGGGTGTTGAACTTCCACCACAATACCTTGCGAGCCTTGGCCGAAATGCTGGCTGCTGCGGGGCTGGAACACCCGGCGCAGCTGGAAGCCAAGCATCTGGTGCGACGCATCTCGGCCACCGAGATCAAGCTGTTCTCGCAGATGCATGTGTTCTTGAAGCCGGGTGAGCTGCTGACTGGCGAGGTTAATGGCCAGTTCTATTCGCGCATGTGGCAGCTGGCGCGGGCGGACAGCTTCGAACCGAACAGCGAAGTGGCAGCCTGATAGAACCCTGGGGGCTGCTACGCAGCCCTTTCGCGACACAAGGCCGCTCCTACAGGAAATCGCGACCCATGCTGCTGTCGCGGTCGCCTGTAGGAGCGGCCTTGTGTCGCGATAGGGCTGCGCAGCAGCCCCGGCAATTTCAGATCAGGAAGCAGTGCTCGCCACACCCTGCGCCTCTTTCGGCGCCAGGCGGAACGCGTAGTACAGCACCGTCAGCAACACCAGGAACGCCGGGCCGATGTACAGCGCCACGCGGGTATCCTCGAAGTACGCCATCAGGCCGACCACCAGCACCAGGAAGGCCAGCGCCAGGTACGAGCTCAGCGGCCACAGCCACATGCGGTACTTCAGTGCCTTGCGTTCGGCAGTGCAGAGGCCGGCGCGGAACTTCAGCTGCGCCAGCAGGATCATCACCCAGGTCCAGATCGCGCCGAAGGTGGCGATCGAAGTAACCCATACGAAGACCTTCTCCGGCACCAGGTAGTTGGCCAACACGCCCAGCAGCAGCGCGCCGATGGACAGCAGCAGCGCGTTGCGCGGCACGCCGTTCTTCGAAGTGCGGGCGAAGGCCGCCGGGGCCTGGCCGTTCTGCGCCAGGCTGTAGAGCATGCGCCCGGTGCTGAAGATGCCGCCGTTGCACGACGACAGCGCTGCAGTGATGACCACGAAGTTGATGATGCCGGCGGCGGTCTTGATGCCCAGGCGCTCGAAGGTCATGACGAACGGGCTGCCCTGGCTGCCGATTTCGTTCCACGGGTAGATCGACAGAATCACGAACAGCGCACCGACATAGAACAACAGGATGCGCCAGAACACCGAGCCGATGGCCTGCGGGATGGTCTTTTGCGGGTTGCGTGCTTCACCAGCGGTCAGGCCGATCATTTCCACGCCCAGGTAGGCGAACATCACCATCTGCAGCGACATCAGCACGCCGGTCACGCCATTGGGCATGAAGCCGCCGTTGCTCCACAGGTTGGAGATACCCATTGCCACACCGTCATTGCCGAAGCCAAAGGCAATGATGCCGATGCCGCCAAGGACCATGGCAATGATGGTAACGATCTTGATCAGGGCGAACCAGAACTCGAACTCACCAAAGGCCTTGACGGCCACCAGGTTGACCGCACCCATGCTGCCCAGCGCCGCCAGGGCCCAGATCCAGCGCGGTACGTCGGGGAACCAGATGCCCATGTAGATGGCCACCGCAGTGATTTCGGCAACGCAGGTCACCAGCCACAGGAACCAGTAGTTCCAGCCAGTAAGAAAGCCCGCCAGCGGGCCGAGATAGTCCTGGGCATAACGGCTGAACGAGCCGGCGACAGGGTTGTGCACGGCCATTTCGCCAAGGGCGCGCATGATCACCAGAATGGCCAGGCCGCCGATGATGTAGGACAGCATGATAGCGGGGCCGGCCATTTCGATGGCCTTGGCCGAACCGAGGAAAAGACCGACACCGATACAGGCGCCCAGCGCCATCAGGCGGATGTGCCGTTCGCCCAGTTCGCGCTTGAGCGGGCCGCCTTCAGTGGCCTGGCCGTGGGCAGGATGGTTGCCGACTGGCATAGCAATACAACCTCATTTTGTTATTGGATTTGACCTTCGTGCAGCACCGGCCACGCCGATAGGCGAAGCGTTGGCTTGCCGGGCTGGCCTCGTGGGCCGGCCCGTGTGCCGGAATAGAGCGCCCGGCAAGGCGAAGGGGGCGAGCAGTATAGGAAGACCGTTGTAGGGATTTTCGCTGTATAAACAGGAAAATTCAGCTAGATTTCTGGGGCGCGAAGCGGACCCAAAATCGCCCGGCCACCATAGCAACATCGCCGTATCAAGAAACCCACACCAAAGCCGCATAGCCCTACGCCACTTTTCGCCGTCTCTTACAAATTTTTCACCTGACCCGCTCAACGTCTAAGCTTCAGACAAGCAAGACGAAAATACCTGGCCGGATTGAAGACTATGGGCGCACTGTGGCAATCGGAACCAAGCAGAACGGAAGCACCCGAGATACCTCCGGCCGAGACGCCACAACCCAAATCCCCCCGTCAGCGTCGGCTATGGTGGCGGCTGATCATCCTTATCCTGCTGGTGGCGCTGGTGGCCATCGGCTTCGCTGCGTATGACGAATTCCGCACCTCCAACCTGCAGTCACGGGAATTCAGCAAGCTGGCCAGCACCCTCACCTATTCGCTGCAACCAGGCCCCAGCGATGCCATCGTCTACCCTGGCGAAGGGCCGTTCGACAAACGCCTGGGCTACAGCGCCCTGAGCGAATTCCTGCCGCGCCTGCTCAAGCGCGACTACCTGATCAGCGAACAAGTGAGGTTCTCGCCGGCGTTGATGAACTACGTCGATCATGGGCTGTTCGCCCCCTATATCGAGAAAATCCAGGCAGGCCTGTCGATCACCGACTGCCGCGGCGACGTACTGTACCAGTACAACTACCCACAACACCTGTACCCGGACTTCGCTGCGATCCCGCCGGTGATCGTCAACAGCCTGCTATTCATCGAGAACCGCGACCTGCTCGACACCAAGGACCCGCGAAACAACCCGGCCGTGGACTGGCCGCGCTTCGCCAAGGCCGCCTACAGCCAGGTGGCCAAATACCTGGCCCTGCCCGGCCAGTCCGCTGGCGGCAGCACCCTGGCCACGCAACTGGAAAAGTACCGCCATTCACCGGACGGCCTGACCGTTTCGGGCGCCGAGAAGATCCGCCAGATGATTTCCGCCAGCGTGCGCGCCTACCAGGGCGGCCCCGACACTACCGAGGCACGCCAGCGCATCGTGCGGGACTACCTGAACAGCGTGCCGCTGTCGGCAGTGCCCGGGCATGGCGAAGTGCATGGCATGGCCGAAGGCCTGCGGGTGTGGTACGGCGCCGATTTCGACCAGGTCAACCAGACCCTGAATTCCACCGCCAGCGACCCCGAAAGCATGGCCGCACGCGGCCTGGCCCTGCGCCAGGTGCTGTCGCTGATGATTGCCCAGCGCCGGCCCTCGCACTACCTGTCCAAGGGTCGGCTCGAACTGGCCGAACTGACCGATGCGCACATCCGTGTGCTGGCCGCCAACAAGGTCATCGAGCAGCCACTGGCCGACGCGGCACTGGCCAGCAAGGCGGTATATCGCGACTGGGTGGCGCAACCGACCATCGTGCCGATCGTCACCAACAAGGGCATCAGCCTGGCACGCAACCGCCTGGCGGCCATGCTCAATCGCCCGCTGTACGACCTCGACCGCCTCGACGTGTCGGCCACCAGTACCCTGCAGTCCGACCTGCAACTGCAGGTCAGCCAGTACCTGAAAAACCTTGCCGACCCTGAATTCGCGGCGCAGATCGGCCTGATCGGCGAACGCCTGCTCACCGCCAAGACCACCGACCAGGTGAGCTACAGCTTCACCTTGTTCGAGCGCACCGCCGACGGCTCACGGGTACGGGTGCAGACCGACAGCACCGACCAGCCCTTCGACATCAACGAAGGCAGCAAGCTGGAACTGGGTTCCACCGCCAAGTTGCGGGTGCTCACCACCTACCTGGAAATCATCGCCGAGCTGCACGACAAATACGCTGGCAAACCTGCCGCCGAGTTGAAGAAAGTCGAAGTCGCCGAACTCGACCGCATCAGCCAGTGGTCGCTGGAATGGCTGGCACAAAACAGCAAGAACCAGAGCCTGGACGCCATGCTCGATGCCGCGTTGGAGCGCAAGTATTCAGCCAACACCGGCGAAGCCTTCTTCACCGGCGGCGGCATGCATGTGTTCAACAACTTCCGCAAGGAAGACAACAGCCGCAACCCAACCCTCAAGGATGCATTGCGCGAATCGATCAACCTGCCGTTCATCCGCCTGATGCGCGACCTGGTGCGCTACGTGACCTACCAGCAGCCGTACAACCGCGTGCCGCTGCTCAAGGACGACTCCGACCCGCGCCGCCAGGAGTACCTGGCCCGTTTCGCCGACAAGGAAGGCACCAACTACCTGATGCGCTTCTGGAAGAAATACCAGCGCAAGACCTCGCAGCAGCGCCTGGACACCTTCCTCGACAGTATGCGCGTGACCCCGCAACGGTTGGCGGCCGTACACCGCTACCTGTTCCCCGAGGCAGGCCAGGAAACCTTCAACGCGTTTGTCCGTGCCCACCTCAAGGGTGACAAGATCGTGCTGGGCAAACTGACCGATGGCCGCCTGTCGGAGATGTACGACGCCTATGGCCCGGGCAAATACGACCTGCCCGATCAGGGTTATATCGCCAAGGTCCACCCGCTGGACTTGTGGCTGCTCGGTTACCTGCTGAAGAACCCAGGTTCGACCTTGACCGAAATGGTCAATGCCAGCCGCTTCGAGCGCCAGGAGGTATACGGCTGGCTGTTCAAGAGCCGCCATCAGGGCGCCCGTGACAGCCGCATTCGCACCATGGTGGAGATCGAAGCGTTCCTCGACATTCACCAGCGCTGGAAGCGCGTGGGCTATCCGTTCGACCACCTGGTACCCTCGCTGGCCACCGCCATCGGTAGCTCGGGGGATCGACCTGCCGCCCTTTCCGAGCTGGTCGGCATCATCCAGAACGACGGCGTGCGCCTGCCGACCTTGCGCATCGACACACTGCACTTCGCGGCCAACACGCCCTACGAGACCAAGCTGGTCACTGACCCGGACCGGGGTGTGCGGATACTGCCGGTCGAAGTGGCGCGCGCCCTCAAGGGCGCCATGTCGCAGGTGGTGGATGCGGGCACTGCGCGGCGTATTTCCGGCAGTTTCAAGCTGCAGGACGGTACACCATTGGTGATGGGCGGCAAGACCGGCACCGGTGACAACCGCATCGAAAGCTTTGGGGCTGGGGGCCGGCTGATCGGCTCGCGCTCGCTGAACCGTACCGCCACTTTCGTGTTCTTCCTGGGCGACAACCACTTCGGTACCTTGACCGCGTTCGTGCCGGGGCGCTCGGCAGAGGCCTTCAAGTTCACCTCGGCGCTGCCAGTGCAGGTACTCAAGGGCATGGCACCGATCCTCATGCCGTACCTGCAGCCGGGCAATCCGAATGAGTGCAAAGCGCCGCAGGTGGCCGTGCATACAACCACGCCGCAAGGGGATACATCGAACAACTAGATGATAATCATCTGCAATTAAAGGCTTGTCTTTAGATATATCTTGAGTAATATCTTACGATATATCGCAAACGACGGAGCCTTGCCCCATGCGCGAACACACCCCCCATGACCCCTTCGAACGGCGCCCCGGCCGTGGCGAGCGCGGACCACGCGTCTTTGCCCCCGGCGACCTCAAGCTGCTGATGCTGGACCTGCTCGCCGAGCAGCCTGGCCACGGCTACGACCTGATCCGCCAGATCGAAAACCTGTTCGACGGCAGCTACAGCCCAAGCCCCGGGGTGATCTACCCCACCCTCAACTTCCTCGAAGAGGCCGAGCTGATCAGCGGCCAGGTGCAGGGCAGCAAACGCCTCTATGCCATCACCGAAGCCGGCCGCACCGCGCTGGCCGAACAGGCTGTCGCGCTGGACGGCGTGCGTATGCGCATCGAAGTCAGCAAGCGCGCCCTGCGCGGCCACGACCGCCCACCAGAAATTCATGAAGCGGTCGGCAACCTGCGCCACGCGCTGCACATGCATAGCGGCCGGTGGACACCGGAAGAAATCGAGCGGGTTCGCGACCTGCTCAACCATACCGCCAAGGCCATCGCCTCTGGGCCGGCCGAACCTGTCAGGGAGACACCCCATGAGTGACACCATTCACCGCGTGAACCACGAAATCCGCCAACGCCGCCTGCAGGTGCTGCGGGTCACCGAACTGACCCCGCGCATGCGCCGCATCACCCTCGGGGGCGCCGAGCTGCAAGGCTTCACCAGCGTGGGCAGCGACGACCATATCAAGCTGCTGTTCGCCGAAACACCGGAGCAACAGCAAGCCATCGAGGCTCGCAACCTGGGCCGAGAGGGTGGCGCACGGCCTACCATGCGCGAATACACGCCACGGCGCATCGACCTGGTGGCCAATGAGCTGGACATCGACTTCGTGCTGCACGGCGATGGCCCTGCCTCCACCTGGGCCGCGCAGGCGGCACCCGGGCAAACTCTGGACATCGCCGGGCCGCGGGCTTCGATGGTGGTGCCGGACATCTTCGACAGCTATCTGCTGATCGGCGACGAAACTGCCATTCCGGCCATTGGCCGCCGCCTGGAGGAGTTGCCTGCGGGGCGCCAGGTGCTGGCGGTTATCCAGATCGAAGACGAGCAGGAACGCCAGCCGCTGCCGAGCAAGGCGCAGGTGGAGGTGATCTGGGTACGTCGCCAACAGGAAGACTTGCTGGCGCTGGTGAAAAACCTGACCTTGCCGCAAGGCCGGTTATACGCCTGGGTGGCACTGGAAAAAGCCCTGTCCCGCCAGGCCAAGGCACTGTTGCTGGAGAAAGGGGTGCCTGAAGATGCGCTGAAGGCTGTAGCGTACTGGCGTGCCGACGGGACTGCGGACGACGAATGATTGTTTATTGCTGCCCCGGCCTCTTCGCGGGTAAACCCGCTCCCACAAGGGCGGCGCTGTTCCTGAGGGCAGCGCAGTACTTGTGGGAGCGGGTTTACCCGCGAATGGGGCGCCACCGATCCAGCCCCAGCAGCACCAGCCCGATTCCCCAGAACCCCGCCAACACCCCCAGGGCATTGAGCATCACCTGCCCATACCCCAGGCTCGCCACATCGATGAACGGGTAGGCATATACGCCAATCTCGCTCCCCCGCCACAACGCGTAGGCAAAATACGTTGCCGGATACACCGCCCAGACCGGCAACTGCCATAGGCGCAACCTGCCCTTGGGCACCTCGCACCACCAATACAAGGCATATAGCACGGGCATCACATCATGCATCAGCTCGTCGGCCAGCCATTGCCAGCCCTGCGGTTGCCACAAGTGACGCAACAGCACGCTGTAGGCCAATGCCACCAGCACGATGCTGGCGGCCACCGCGGAACTCACTGAAGGCGACAGGAAAAAACGCTTGGCACGGCCTTCCCGGCCGAATGCCGCATAACTGAGCACCGTTGCCACCAGGGTATTGGTCAACACGGTGAAATACCCGAACACATTGATCAGGCCACCCACCAGGCTGGCCTGCTCCTGCCAACGCGCCAACAGCACCAGGTACACCTGCACGGCCAGGCCGAACCAGCCCAGCACGGCCATGCCGGTCAGCCAGGGACGGCGCGGCATGTCAGGCCTGGCGCTGCAGCTTCACGTACAACTGCTCGACCTTTTCCCGTGCCCACGGCGTCTTGCGCAAGAAAGTCAGGCTCGACTTGATGGTCGGGTTGCTCTTGAAGCAGCGCACATCGATGCGCTCGGCCAGGCCCTGCCATTGGTAGTGCGCAACCAGCTCGGTGAGGATCTGTTCGAGGGTCTTGCCGTGCAGCGCGTTGTGTTGGGCCGTGCTCATGCCAGTGCTCCGTAGGAAAGATGCGCACCTTACACGAGTGTAGTGGTGGGTGGGATCAGATGAGTCGACAGAAAAACCGCTGGCCAGGCGCAAAACCTCTGTGCTGAAATAGAGATGTTATATTGTAACAATACAAAAGCATCTGCCAAGGAACGCCCCATCCCCATGCTGTACACACCGCTTCGCCTCTCTCCTCTCGCCGTCGCACTGTGGCTGGCCGCATCACCCAGCCACGCTGTGGAACTCGAACCCCAGGTCATCACCGCCAACCCTTTGGGCAACAGCCAGCTGGCCGCCCCCAGCACCGTGCTCGACGGCGACAACCTGCTGCAACAGCAGCACGGCAGCCTCGGTGAAACCCTGAACAAGCAGCCGGGGGTCGCTTCCACCTGGTTCGGCCCTGGCGCCAGTCGCCCGGTAATCCGTGGCCTGGATGGCGACCGCATTCGCATCCTGCGCAATGGCGTCGGCGCCCTGGATGCTTCATCGCTGTCCTACGACCACGCCGTGCCGCTGGACCCGGTGACCGTCGACCGCATCGAGATCGTCCGTGGCCCCGCTGCCCTGCTCTACGGCGGCAACGCCATCGGCGGCGTGGTCAACACCTTCGACAATCGCATCCCGGATACCCCCATCGAGGGCATCCAAGGTGCCGGTGAACTGCGCTACGGCGGCGCCGATACCACCCGCAGCAGTGCTGGCAAGCTGGAAGCCGGCAACGGTGCCTTTGCCCTGCACCTGGATGCCAACAGCCGCCAGTTCAACGACCTGCGCATCCCCGGTTACGCGCGCAGTTCCAAGGTGCGCGATGCCGACGAACCCGGCAGCGAGCACCGCCTGGAAAACAGCGACGGTCGCCAGGACGGTGGCGCCGTGGGTGGCGCCTACCATTGGGACCACGGTTACGCCGGCCTGTCGTACAGCCGCTACGACAGCAACTATGGCTCGGTAGCCGAGCCAGGTGTGCGCCTGGACATGAAGCAGGACCATTACGCCTTCGCCTCCGAACTGCGCGATCTGCAAGGCCCGTTCACTTCGGTCAAGGTCGATGCCGGCTACACCGACTACGAGCACCGAGAAATCGAAGAAGGCGAGGTTCACACCACCTTCAGGAACAAGGGCTATGAAGCACGCATCGAAGCCCGCCACCAACCGCTCGGGCCGGTGGAAGGCGTGATCGGCGCCCAGGTCAGCCGCAACGAATTTTCCGCCCTGGGCGAGGAAGCCTTCGTCCCGCACACCGACACCGACAGCCTGGCGCTGTTCATGCTGGAACAGTGGCAAGCCACCGAGCGCCTGAACCTGAGCCTGGGCGCACGCATGGAGCACACCCAGGTCGACCCGGATGCCAAAGGCAACGAGAACTTCGCCGACGCCGACAGCGCCAGCAGTTTCAACGCCTTCAGCCTGTCTTCCGGGGCGGTGTACCAGCTCGACCCGATCTGGGCGCTGGCCGCCAACCTCGGCTACACCGAGCGCGCCCCGACCTTCTACGAGCTGTATGCCAATGGTGCCCACGTGGCCACCGGAGCCTTTGAAGTCGGCGATGCCAGCCTGAACAAGGAAAAAGCCATTTCTGCCGACCTGGCCCTGCGTTTCGACAACGGCACCCACAAGGGCAGTGTCGGGGTGTTCTACAGCCACTTCCGCAACTACATCGGCCTGATCGGCACCGGCAACATCCGCGAGGGGCATGACCACGACCATGGCGAGGATGACCACGACCACGATCACGACCATGACGGTTTCCCGGAGTACCAGTACCAGGGCGTGCGGGCGCGCTTCTATGGCATCGAGGCCCAGGACCGCTGGCAACTGGTCGAGAACCGTTATGGCAGCTTCGCCCTGGAGCTCTCCGGCGACTACACCCGGGCGAAGAACCTCGACAATGGCGAACCGCTGCCACGTATCGCCCCGCTGCGCATGAACAGCGGCCTGGTCTGGGAGCTGGACCGCTGGCAGGCGCGGGTCGATGTGCAGCATGCCTCGTCGCAGCATCGCAAACCTGCCAACGAAACCAGCACCGACGGCTACACCACGCTGGGAGCCAGCGTTGGCTACCGCTTCGAAGTTGGCCAGAGCCAGTGGCTGGCGTTTGTGCGCGGCGAGAACCTGACTGACCAGACCGTGCGCTATGCCAGCTCGATCCTGCGCGATATCGCCCCGGCGCCGGGGCGCAGCGTGGAAGTGGGCCTGCGTACCACCTTCTAACCTGACGCGATGCCTGTGGGAGCGGGTTTACCCGCGAATGCGATGCCAGGGCCACCGCCGCATTCGCGGGTGAACCCGCTCCCACAAGGTCCCTCCTTTATCCTCCTATCATCTGTACTGTTACCAGACAAGCAACAATCCAGTGCGACAATTTGTCTTTTTTTCTTACAACTTCCTCTATATCCTCCCCGCCGCAAGCTGAATCGCTTCATCGAAACCATCTTGTTGCCATATCCATTGAAGGGCGCGCCCTTCGATGCGCTTGCCGTTTATTCAATAATCAGAAGATAGCGCTATCTCATGCTCCAACTGCCCAAAACCTGTTACATCGGCCTTGCCCTCAGTGCGCTGGCGACTCCCACCGGCGCCAGCGAGATGTTCGCCAGCGATTCCCCATGGATGCTCGGCGACTGGGGTGGTACCCGCAGCGAACTGCTGGAAAAAGGCTACGACTTCACCCTCGGCTACACCGGCGAGATGGGCAGCAACCTGCAGGGTGGCTACGACCACGACCGCACCGCGCGCTACAGCGACCAGTTCACCTTCGGTAGCCACCTCGACCTGGAAAAGATCCTCGGCTGGCACGACACCGAATTCCAGCTGACCATCACCGAGCGTCATGGCGACAACATCAGCAACGACCGCATCAACGACCCACGTGTCGGCGGTTTCACCTCGGCCCAGGAGGTCTGGGGCCGTGGCGAAACCTGGCGGCTGACGCAGCTGTGGGTCAAGCAGAAGTACTTCGACGGCGCGCTGGACGTGAAATTCGGCCGTTTCGGCGAAGGCGAAGACTTCAACAGCTTCCCCTGCGACTTTCAGAACCTGGCCTTCTGCGGCTCGCAGGTAGGCAACTGGGTGGGTGGCATCTGGTACAACTGGCCGGTCAGCCAGTGGGCCCTGCGCGTGCGCTACAACCTCAACGATGCGCTCTACGCCCAGGTCGGCGTGTACGAGCAGAACCCCTCCAACCTGGAATCGGGCAACGGCTTCAAGCTCAGCGGCAGTGGCACCCAGGGCGCGGTAATGCCGATAGAACTGGTATGGAGCCCACGGGTCAATGGTCTGAAAGGGGAATATCGCGCCGGCTACTACTACAGTAATGCCAAGGCACAGGATGTTCTCAAGGACAGCAACGGCCAGCCGGCAGCCCTCAGCGGCGCCGCCTACCGCAGCAGTTCGAGCAAGCACGGCTTGTGGCTCGGGGCCCAGCAGCAGGTGACTTCGCTGGCGTCCGACCAGTCGCGTGGCCTGAGCCTGTTCGCCAACGCCACGGTGCACGACAAGAAGACCAATGCCATCGACAACTATGTTCAGGCAGGACTGGTATACAAAGGGCCCTTCGACGCCCGCGCCAAGGACGACATCGGTTTCGCCCTCGCCCGCGTGCACGTCAACCCTGCCTACCGCAAGAACGCGCGCCTGGCCAACCAGGCCAGCGGTATCGACGACTACGACAACCCCGGTTTCCTGCCGGTGCAGGACACCGAGTACAGCGCCGAGCTGTATTACGGCATCCACCTGGCCGACTGGCTCACGGTACGCCCCAACCTGCAATACATCCGCCACCCGGGCGGGGTGTCGCAGGTCGATGGCGCCCTGATCGGCGGCCTGAAGATCCAGAGCAGTTTCTAACCCCTTTTTGACCTGACGGAGAACCTACGATGAGCACTGAAGGTGCCAACAATGGAAGCCGCTGGCTACCGCGCCTGATCGGCGCGCTGCTGTTGCTGATGGGCCTGGCCCTGCTGGCCGGTGGCATCAAGCTCAGCCAGCTGGGCGGATCGCTGTACTACCTGATCGCCGGTATCGGCTTTGCCCTGTCGGGCATCCTGCTGCTTGCCCAGCGCCGCATCGCCCTTGGCCTTTACGGCCTGGTACTGCTGGGCAGTACCGTATGGGCACTGCTCGAAGTGGGCCTGGACTGGTGGCAACTGGTACCGCGCCTGGCCATCTGGTTTGCCATCGGCGTGGTTCTGCTGCTGCCCTGGGCGCGTCGCCCGCTGATCGGCCCGGCCAGCAAGGCCAATACTGCGCTGCTCGGCGTTGCAGTGGTCGCTTCGGGCGCTTGCGCCCTGGGCAGCCAGTTCACCCACCCCGGTGAAGTGTTCGGCGAACTGGGCCGCGACAGCAGCGAGATGGCCAGCGCCGCCCCGGCCATGCCCGACGGTGAATGGCAGGCCTACGGGCGTACCGAGCACGGCGACCGCTATTCGCCACTGCGCCAGATCACCCCGCAGAACGCCTACCGCCTGGAGGAGGCATGGCGCATCCGCACCGGTGACCTGCCAACCGAAAACGACCCGGTGGAGCTGACCAACCAGAACACCCCGCTGAAGGTCAACGGCATGCTCTATGCCTGCACCGCGCACAGCCGCCTGCTGGCTCTGGACCCGGACACCGGAGCGGAAATCTGGCGCTACGACCCTCAGGTCAAGAGCCCGGTCGGCACCTTCAAGGGCTTTGCCCACATGACCTGCCGTGGCGTTTCGTACTACGACGAAAACCGCTACGTCAGCCGCGACGGCAGCCCGGCACCGAAAATTACCGACGCCGGCCAGGCCGTGGCCCAGGCCTGCCCTCGCCGCCTCTACCTGCCGACTGCGGACGCCCGCCTGATCGCCATCAACGCCGACAACGGCAAGGTCTGCGAAGGCTTCGCCAACCAGGGCGTGATCGACCTTACCACCGGCATCGGCCCGTTCACCGCTGGCGGCTACTACTCCACCTCGCCAGCCGCGGTTACCCGTGACCTGGTGATCATCGGTGGCCATGTCACCGACAACGAGTCGACCAACGAGCCATCCGGCGTGATCCGCGCCTACGACGTGCATGACGGCCACCTGGTGTGGAACTGGGACAGCAACAACCCGGACGACACCCAGCCACTGGCGCCCGGCAAGATGTACAGCCGCAACTCGGCCAACATGTGGTCGATCGCCAGCGTCGACGAAGACCTCGGCATGATTTATCTGCCTCTGGGCAACCAGACCCCGGACCAGTGGGGCGCGAACCGCACCCCGGGTGCCGAGAAGTACAGCGCCGGCGTTGTCGCCCTGGACCTTGCCACCGGCAAGGCTCGCTGGAACTACCAGTTCACCCACCACGACCTGTGGGACATGGACGTCGGCAGCCAGCCGACCCTGGTCCACCTGAAGACCGACGATGGCGTGAAGCCGGCGATCATCGTGCCGACCAAGCAAGGCAGCCTGTACGTGCTCGACCGCCGCGACGGTACGCCGATCGTGCCGATCCGCGAGATCCCCACCCCGCAAGGTGCGGTGAAGGGCGATCACACCTCGCCGACCCAGGCCCGCTCCGACCTCAACCTGCTCGGCCCCGAGCTGACCGAACAGGCCATGTGGGGCGCCACGCCGTTCGACCAGATGCTGTGCCGCATCCAGTTCCGCGAGCTGCGTTACGAAGGCCAGTACACCCCACCGTCCGAGCAAGGCTCTCTGGTCTACCCGGGCAACGTCGGTGTGTTCAACTGGGGTAGCGTGTCGGTCGACCCGGTGCGCCAACTGCTGTTCACCTCGCCCAACTACATGGCTTTCGTGTCGAAGATGATCCCGCGTGAGCAAGTTGCCGAGGGCAGCAAGCGCGAAAGCGAGACCAGCGGCGTGCAGCCGAACACCGGCGCGCCGTACGCAGTGACCATGCACCCGTTCATGTCGCCACTGGGCGTACCGTGCCAGGCCCCGGCCTGGGGCTATGTCGCCGCCATCGACCTGTTCACCAACAAGGTGGTGTGGAAGCACAAGAACGGCACCACCCGCGACAGCACCCCGGTGCCGATCGGCCTGCCGGTTGGCGTGCCGAGCATGGGCGGCTCGATCGTCACCGCTGGTGGCGTCGGCTTCCTCAGCGGCACACTGGACCAGTACCTGCGCGCCTATGACGTGAACAACGGCAAGGAACTGTGGAAAGCCCGCCTGCCAGCGGGTGGCCAGGCCACGCCAATGACCTACAGCGGCAAGGATGGCAAGCAGTACGTGCTGGTGACTGCTGGCGGGCATGGCTCGCTGGGCACCAGGATGGGCGATTACATCATCGCCTACAAACTGGCTGAGTAATCCAGAGATGCGGCAGTGAACCTGCTGCCGCATTCGCGGGTAAACCCGCTCCCACAGATACGGCGCTGCCCCCAAGGTCGGCGCCGTATCTGTGGGAGCGGGTTTACCCGCGAAAAGGCCGGTACAGGTATCACTTCTCTCTGCGCCCTTCGTCTACCATTGAAACCCATCCCCCCGCGCCCCATCTAAGCACCATAGTCATTCACGCAGGTGCCCCATGAGCGACCAGCAGGATTTCCCGGAACATCCCGACGAACACAGCGAAGTCGAACACACCACTCCCCAGGCCGAAACCGGCCACGCCCTCGCCCTGCCCGGCCAGCAGTTGCCGGACAAGGTCTACGTGATCCCGATCCACAACCGTCCGTTCTTCCCGGCCCAGGTGCTGCCGGTCATCGTCAATGAAGACCCTTGGGCAGAAACCCTCGACCTGGTAGCCAAGACGCCAGACCACAGCCTGGCCCTGTTCTTCATGGATACTCCGCCAGAAGATCACCGCCATTTCGACACCTCGGCGCTGCCCCAGTACGGCACGCTGGTGAAGGTGCACCACGCCAGCCGCGAAAACGGCAAGCTGCAGTTCGTCGCCCAGGGCCTGACCCGGGTACGCATCCGTACCTGGCTCAAGCACCACCGCCCGCCGTACCTGGTAGAGGTCGAATACCCGCGCCAGCCCGCCGAGCCGACCGACGAGGTCAAGGCCTACGGCATGGCGCTGATCAACGCGATCAAGGAGCTGCTGCCGCTCAACCCGCTGTACAGCGAAGAGCTGAAGAACTACCTCAACCGCTTCAGCCCCAACGACCCGTCGCCACTCACCGACTTCGCCGCCGCCCTCACCTCGGCTACCGGCAGCCAGTTGCAGGAAGTGCTCGACTGCGTGCCCATGCTCAAGCGCATGGAAAAGGTCCTGCCGATGCTGCGCAAGGAAGTCGAGGTCGCGCGCCTGCAGAACGAGATCTCGGCCGAGGTCAACCGGCAGATCGGCGAGCACCAGCGCGAGTTCTTCCTCAAGGAACAGCTCAAGGTCATCCAGCAGGAACTGGGCCTGACCAAGGACGACCGCAGCGCCGACCTCGAGCAGTTCGAGCAACGCCTCGAAGGCAAGACCCTGCCGGACCAGGCGCGCAAGCGCATCGACGAAGAGATGGGCAAGCTGGCCATCCTCGAAACCGGCTCGCCCGAATACGCCGTCACCCGCAACTACCTGGACTGGGCAACCGCCCTGCCCTGGGGCGTGTACGGCAAGGACAAGCTCGACCTCAACCACGCGCGCAAGGTCCTCGACCAGCACCACGCCGGCCTCGATGACATCAAGGAGCGCATTCTCGAATTCCTCGCCGTGGGCGCCTGGAAAGGCGAGATCAGCGGCTCGATCGTGCTGCTGGTTGGTCCGCCCGGGGTCGGCAAGACCAGCATCGGCAAGTCCATCGCCGAATCGCTCGGCCGGCCGTTCTACCGCTTCAGTGTCGGCGGCATGCGTGACGAGGCCGAGATCAAGGGCCACCGCCGCACCTACATCGGCGCCCAGCCCGGCAAGCTGGTGCAGGCCCTGAAGGACGTCGAAGTGATGAACCCGGTGATCATGCTCGACGAGATCGACAAGATGGGCCAGAGCTACCAGGGCGACCCGGCTTCAGCACTGCTGGAAACCCTCGACCCGGAGCAGAACGTCGACTTCCTCGACCACTACCTCGACCTGCGCCTGGACCTGTCCAAGGTACTGTTCGTGTGCACCGCAAACACCCTGGACTCGATCCCCGGACCATTGCTCGACCGCATGGAAGTGATCCGCCTGTCCGGCTACATCACCGAAGAGAAGCTGGCCATCGCCAAGCGCCACCTGTGGCCCAAGCAGCTGGAAAAGGCCGGCGTGGCCAAGACCAGCCTCGGCATCAGCGACAGTGCGCTGCGCGCAGTGATCGAAGGCTATGCCCGAGAAGCCGGGGTGCGCCAGCTGGAGAAACAACTGGGCAAGCTGGTGCGCAAGGCAGTGGTCAAGCTGCTGGATAACCCCGAGGCCAAGCTGAAGATAGGCACCAAGGACCTGGAAGCCGCGCTTGGCATGCCCGTGTTCCGCAGCGAGCAAGTGCTTGCCGGCAAAGGCGTGATCACCGGCCTGGCCTGGACCAGCATGGGCGGCGCCACTCTGCCGATCGAAGCCACCCGCATCCACACTCTCAACCGGGGCTTCAAGCTGACCGGCAAGCTGGGTGATGTGATGAAAGAGTCAGCCGAAATCGCCTACAGCTACGTCAGCTCCAACCTCAAACAGTTCGGTGGTGACCCGGGTTTCTTCAACGAAGCGTTCATTCACCTGCACGTGCCCGAAGGCGCCACGCCAAAGGACGGCCCGAGTGCCGGCATCACCATGGCCAGCGCCCTGTTGTCGCTGGCCCGTGACCAGGCGCCCAAGAAAGGCGTGGCCATGACTGGCGAGCTGACGCTGACCGGGCAGGTGCTGCCGATTGGCGGTGTGCGCGAGAAGGTGATTGCGGCGCGGCGGCAGAAGATCTTCGAACTGATCTTGCCGGAGCCTAACCGTGGGGACTATGAAGAACTGCCGGATTATCTGCGCGAAGGCCTGACCGTGCATTTTGCCAAGCGCTTTGCCGACGTGGCGAAAGTGCTGTTCTAGCCAGCACCGGCCTCTTCGCGGGTAAACCCGCTCCCACAGGGATAGCGCAGGGCTTGAGCCCAGTGAGATCACTGTGGGAGCGGGTTTACCCGCGAAAGGGCCGGCACAGACAACACAAATCTACTCGATCATCGGTTATCCTCAGGCCATCGTCAGCCTCCGGAGCCAACATGACCGCCCCTCGTCTGCTCGTTCCCCTGAGCTTCGCCCTGCTTTCTGCCTGCGCCAATCAGCCCACCCGGCCGGTTGCACTCGATGCCGAAAGCGAATGCCCGACGCGCCTGCAGGTTGGCCAGACGCTGACCCTGACGCTGCCAAGCAACCCGTCCACCGGTTACCGCTGGCGGGTCGAAAACCCAGCCGCGAACGTGCTGCAAAGCCTCGGCCCGGAGGTGTACAGCGCCCCGGAAGAAGACGATGTGGTCGGCAGCGCCGGTGTCTCGACCTGGCGCTACCAGGCCAGCGGCACCGGCGATGGCCAGTTGGTGCTGATCTACCAGCAGCCGTGGGCTGCAGATGTTGCCCCGGTACAGACTTTCGATTGCAGGATCGTCGTCCGCTGACCGCAGCGGCTGCTCCATGAACACCCTGAGGCTGAAGCGCTGCCATGGCAAGAATCGCGGCCTTTGGCTAAAATGCGCCTCCGTTTCACCCTGTATCGAGCCCTCCGTGAGCAAACAACCCGACCGCCTTTTCGCCCAGCCCCTGGAGCAGGTGCCCGACTTCGTCTTCAACGAGGATGTGGTGCGTGTGTTCCCGGACATGATCAAGCGCTCGGTGCCGGGCTACCCGACCATCGTCGAGAACCTCGGCGTGCTGGCCGCGCGCTTCGCCCAGCCGCACACCACGCTGTACGACCTGGGTGCGTCGCTGGGCGCCGTTACCCAGTCGCTGCGCCGCCATGTGCGCAGTGACGGCTGCCGGGTTGTTGCCGTGGACAACTCAGCGGCCATGGTCGAACGTTGCCGTCAGTACCTCACCGCCCAGGACTCGATGTTCCAGGAACTGCTGCCGGTGCAAGTGCTGGAAGCCGACATCCTGGCCCTGCCCTTCGAGCCCGCCTCGGTGGTGGCGATGAATTTCACCCTGCAGTTCATCGCCCCCGACCAGCGCCTGGAACTGCTCGGCCGTATCCGCCAGGCGCTGTTGCCCGGTGGTGCGCTGATCCTCTCGGAAAAACTGCGCTTCGCCGATGATGAACAGCAGGACTTGCTCAATGAACTGCACCTGGACTTCAAGCGTGCCAATGGCTACAGCGAACTGGAGATTGCCCAGAAGCGCAGCGCCATCGAGAACGTGATGAGGCCCGATACCCTCGAAGCCCACCAGGCGCGCCTGCGCGCAGCCGGTTTCTCGAAGGTGGTGCCCTGGTTCCAATGCCTTAATTTCGCCTCTTTGATTGCCCTGCCATGATCGATCTGTCCCCCCTCGTCCGCCGCCTGGCGGGCACGCCCCTGGCTTCCTGGTCGCAAGGCCTGCAAGCGCAACTGGAAGCCAAGCTGGAGAAGGGCCACGGCGACCTCGACCGCTGGCGTGGTGCGCTGGAAGCCCTTCCCGCCCTGCAGCCGAGCGAAATCGACCTGGCCAACGGGCTGCGCCTGGACTGCGATTGCGACGACGCGACCCGCGCGCAGATGCGTCAGGCATTGATGGGCCTGTCGCCTTGGCGCAAAGGGCCGTTCGACCTGTTCGGGGTGCATGTGGACACCGAGTGGCGTTCGGACTGGAAATGGTCCCGGGTTGGCCCGCACCTGGACCTCAAGGGCAAGCGTGTGCTCGACGTGGGCTGCGGCAACGGCTACTACCAGTGGCGCATGCTCGGTGCCGGTGCCGACATAGTTGTTGGCGTCGACCCGAACTGGCTGTTCTTCTGCCAGTTCCAGGCCGTCCAGCAATACCTGCCAGAGTTGCCCGCATGGCACCTGCCGTTCGCCCTCGAAGACCTGCCGGCCAACCTCGAAGGTTTCGATACGGTGTTTTCCATGGGGGTGTTCTATCACCGCCGCTCGCCTATCGAGCACCTGCTGGCGCTCAAGGACTGCCTGGTCAAAGGTGGCGAACTGGTGCTGGAAACCCTGGTGATCGAAGGTGACGAAAACCAGGTACTGGTACCTGAGGACCGCTATGCACAGATGCGCAACGTCTGGTATCTGCCGTCGGTACCAGCCCTGGAGCGCTGGTTGCGCCGGGCCGGTTTCAGCGATGTGCGGTGCGTCGACGTAAGCGTGACCAGCGTCGAAGAACAGCGCAGCACCGAGTGGATGCGCTACCAGTCACTGGTCGACTTCCTTGACCCGAACGACCACAGCAAGACCATCGAAGGCCTGCCGGCTCCACGTCGCGCCACCCTGCTGGCACGCAAATAAAAAAAGACGCCCGGATGGGCGTCTGAATACATCTGCGCCGAGGAACTGACGCGGCGCAGGTGCTGTAACTTCAATCCTTGGCCAACTCGCGGGCCCTCTCCTGCGCCTTGCGCTCACGTTCGGCAACGGCCTGTTGCTTGTCGCCGTGCAGGCGCTGCTGGTCTTCGCGGAACGCTTGCCAGAATTGTTTCGAACGTTCCGCACCGCCCTCGGCATAAACACTGGCGCTGCCCAGGGCAAGGGTGGCCAACAGCAGGTATTTGGTCAGGTTCATCGTGGTTGCCTCGTGATAACCGATCAGACACGGCCATCCTAGCGAGGGCTAGCTAACAGCAAGGTGAGGCGCGGATTACAGTCTTGCAATGTGGCCCTGTGTTGTCAGTGCTGGCCGCTTCGCGGGTAAACCCGCTCCCACAGGAACTGCGGGGATTTTCAGCGTCTGTGAAGACCCTGTGGGAGCGGGTTTACCCGCGAAAGGACCGCAACAGACAGCCAGATAACACCAGCATTACAAATCCGTTATCTGCGCCGCACGCCCTTACTCATGCCGTAACATCCTGCCCCTTGACCCTGATGTCACTACAGGGTCGAGAATCGCCCCCCTTTCATCACACCGAGCCTCCCATGCGTCTACTGCTCATAGAGGACGAACTGCGCACTGCCGACTACCTGCAGCAGGGCCTGCGCGAGAACGGCTACGTGGTCGACTGCGCCCACACCGGCACCGATGGCCTGCACCTCGCCCGCCAGCAGCCCTACGACCTGGTCATTCTCGACGTCAACCTGCCCGAACTCGATGGCTGGACCGTGCTGCAGCGGCTACGTGCCGAATCGACCACACGTATCATGATGCTCACCGCCCACGGCCGCCTGGCCGACCGGGTCAAGGGCCTGGACCTGGGAGCCGACGACTACCTGCTCAAACCCTTCGAGTTTCCTGAACTGCTGGCCCGCATCCGCAGCCTGCTGCGCCGCAACGATCAGCAACTGCAGCCCAGCACCCTGCGCGTCGCCGATCTGGAGCTGGACCCCGCCCGCCACCGCGCTTACCGTGCCGGGCAGCGTATCGACCTGACCGCCAAGGAATTCGCCTTGCTGCACCTGCTGATGCGCCAGACCGGCGAGGTGCTGTCGCGCACCCAGATCATCTCGCTGGTGTGGGACATGAACTTCGACTGCGACACCAATGTGGTCGAGGTTTCGATCCGGCGCCTGCGGGCAAAGATCGACGACCCGTTCGACGACAAGCTGATCCATACCCTGCGTGGCGTCGGCTACGTGCTCGAGGCACGCTTTTGAACAACGCCAGCCTGTCACTGCGCCTGGGCCTGAGCGTGACGCTGATGGGCGCCGCACTGGTGCTGCTGCTGGCTTGCCTGGCCGTGTTCGCCCTTGATCACGAACTGGACAACCGCGCACGCAAGGACCTGGCGCGCAAGATGCTGCAGGTCGAGCACAACCTGCGCGTCGACCTGCGTAGCGAAGACCTGGGCAGCCGCGCCCATCCCTTGCTCGACCTGGTGATGGGGCACGACAACCTCAGCCTCAGCGTGCTGGCCCTGGAAGGCCGCCACCCGCACCTGCTCAGCCTGGGACCAGCGCTTGAATCGCAGGTAGGCGAGCTGCGCACCGATGCCCGCCTGGCCTTTCATGCCTGGCGCGACAGCAAAGGTAACCAGATCCTTACCGCGACCCGGCTGATGCGCCTGCGCGACGACACCCCAGTCAGGGTGATGATGTCGCTCAACCGCGCCGACGACAACGCCCTGCTACAGGCTTACCTGCATTCCACCTTGCTGGCGTTGCCGCTGCTGTTGCTGTTGATCGGCGCTGGCGCCAGGTGGCTGACGCGGCGCGGCCTGAAGCCCTTGCGCCACTTCCGCCGCATTGCCGGGCAGGTGTCGGCGCAAGACTTGCAACATCGCCTGCCAGCGAGCGGCCTGCCGCTGGAACTGGCAGAGCTGGCCAGCAGCATCAATGTGATGCTCGATCGGCTCGATCAGGGGGTCAGCCAGCTGTCGCAGTTTTCCGACGACCTCGCCCATGAGCTGCGTACCCCCTTGAGCAACCTGATGGGCAAGGCCCAGGTGACCCTGGCCCGTGAACGGGACAACGCCAATTACCGCGAAGTGCTGGAAGACAGTATCGAAGAGCTGACCCGGCTCAACCGCATCATCAACGACATGCTGTTTCTTGCCCAGGTCAGCCAGCCTCAAGCCCAGGTGGTGTTGAAACCCATGGCATTGGCCGACGAAACTGCTCGGGTTGTCGAACTTTTCGCGTTCAGTGCCGAACTGAAAGACGTTGAGCTGCGTGTTCAGGGCTGGGGGACGGCACTGGGGGATCGGCTGATGTTTCAACGGGCATTGTCGAATCTGCTGAGCAATGCGATTCGGCACTGCCCCGATGGCAAGCCCGTAGAGTTGCGCATCGAGCGCCTGAGTAGTGAAATTCGGCTTTCGGTGGAAAACCAGGGGCCTGGTATTGCTGCAGAGCACCAGTCGCGCTTGTTCGAGCGGTTTTACCGGGTTGGCTCGGGGCGCTCGCGGCTGGAAGGCGGGACCGGGTTGGGGCTGGCGATCGTCAAGTCGATCATGCAGCTGCATGGCGGGCGGGTCGAGGTCAGCAGCAGCCCATTGGGGCCTACCCGGTTTACCCTGGTGTTTCCTGCCGATTGATCTTTCGCCTGTGCCGGCCTCTTCGCGGGTGAACCCGCTCCCACAGGTACCCTACAGGGCTGGGGCTTGTGCGCCCCCTCTGGGAGCGGGTTTACCCGCGAAGGGACCGGTACAGGCGACCAACGATCAGCGCGAAGCCGCCACGATCAGCGCCTTCATCTCGGCCACGGCCGCCTTGAAGCCGACAAACAGCGCATGCGCCACCAGCGCATGGCCGATGTTCAGTTCATTGATGCCCTTGATCGCGGCAACCGCCTCGACGTTGTGGTAATGCAGGCCATGCCCGGCATTGACGATCAGCCCCTGCCCCACCCCGAACGCCACACCATCGACGATACGCTTGAGCTCCTCAGCCACATCAGTCGGGGTTTCGGCGTCGGCGTAACGCCCGGTGTGCAGTTCGATGGCTGGCGCTCCAACACGACGCGATGCCTCGATCTGCCGCTCGTCGGCATCGATGAACAGCGACACTTCGGCACCGGTACGCGACAGGCGCTCAACCGCAGCCTTGATCCGTGCCTCCTGGCCCGCCACATCCAGGCCGCCTTCGGTGGTCAGTTCCTGACGGGTTTCGGGTACCAGGCAGATGTGCGCCGGGCGAATCTTCTCGGCAAAGGCCATCATCTCTTCGGTGACGCCCATCTCGAAGTTCATGCGGGTCTGCAGCACGTCCTTGAGCAGCACCACGTCACGCTCCTGGATGTGCCGGCGGTCTTCACGCAGATGCACGGTGATGCCATCGGCGCCAGCTTCCTCGGCATCCAGGGCAGCCTTGACCGGATCAGGGTAACGCGTGCCCCGGGCCTGACGCAGGGTCGCCACGTGGTCGATGTTTACGCCGAGAAGCATGCGGTTGCTGTGAGTCACGAAAGGCTCTCCTGAAGATTGAGCCCCACAGCATACGTCCTGATCAGCGCTTGCGAAACAGTTCCCGGCTGACCAGCGGTTTTCCCCCCAGGTGAACCGCCAGGGCCTGGCGCATCAGGCGCTTGGCGGCGAGCAAGGCGCCTGGCGCATTCCAGTCGGCTTCAGCCAGGGCCACCAGTTCGGTGCCGCGGAACAGGCCGGGTTGCGCCAACTCCACCCGCTCCAGGCCGGCGTCCACACGCAAGCGGTACAGGCCGTCGACCGCGATCGGCTGGTCATTGACGTCGTGATGCAACGAAAACGCGTAACCGAGCTCGTCCAGCATCCGCCATTCGAATGAGCGCAGCAGCGGCTCTAGCGGGCGACCGGCGGCCAAGGCCTGCAAGGTCAGGGTGTAGTGCTCGAACAGCGCCGGGAAAGGCGCTTCGGCGGGCAGCAGGCGCATGAGCAGTTCGTTGAGGTACAACCCGCTGAACAGGGCATCGCCGTGCAGCCAGGCGGCGATGCCGGCGCTGTCCATGCGGCCGACATTCTTCAGCTCGCCACGCCCGCGCAGCTCCAGCTCCAGCGGCACGAACGGCCGCACCAGGCTGCCACCCTTGCCACGCGCACGGCGCAGCACGGCGCGCATGCGGCCCTGCGGGGTGAAAAAGTCCACCAGCGCGCTGGTTTCCTTGTAGGCACGGCTGTGCAGCACGTAAGCTGGCTGGCCAACAGGTTGTTCCATAAACGCTCTCTAAAAGCCCCAGACAACTGTGGGAGCGGGTTTACCCGCGAATGCGATGGTGAACCCACTGACGCATTCGCGGGTAAACCCGCTCCCACAGAGTAACCTGAGCCGTCAGGCGAATTTACAGGTCGCCGTAGCCCAGCGAACGCAGGGCACGCTCGTCGTCGGACCAGCCGCCTTTCACCTTGACCCACAGGTTGAGCATGACCTTGGAGTCGAACAGCACCTCCATGTCCTTGCGCGCCTCGGAGCCAATGCGCTTGATACGCTCGCCCTTGTCGCCAATGATGATTTTCTTCTGGCCGTCGCGCTCGACCAGGATCAGCGCGTGAATGTGCAGCACATGGCCCTGCTGCTTGAATTCTTCGATCTCCACGGTGATCTGGTACGGCAATTCCGCACCCAGCTGGCGCATGATCTTCTCGCGCACCAGTTCGGCGGCCAGGAAGCGGCTGCTGCGGTCAGTGATCTGGTCTTCGGGGAAGAAGTGCTCGTTCTCGGGCAGGTGCTTGGCGATCTGTGCTTCCAGCGCCTGGAGGTTGTGCCCCTGCTGCGCGGAAATCGGCATGACCTCGGCGTTCGGCAATTGCTCCTGCAGCCACTGCAAGTGCGGGATCAGCTCGGCCTTCTCTTCCATGCGATCGGTCTTGTTGACCGCGATGATCAGTGGGCCCGTCACGTACTGCACGCGCTCCAGCACCAGTTGGTCCTCGTCGGTCCATTTGGTGCGGTCGACTACGAAGATCACCACGTCGACGTCTTTCAGGGCCGCCGAGGCATTGCGGTTCATGTAGCGGTTCAAGGCCTTGTCGTTGGCCTTGTGCATACCTGGGGTATCGACGTAGATCGCCTGCACGTCACCCTCGGTCTTGATGCCGAGCATGTTGTGACGGGTGGTTTGTGGCTTGCGCGAGGTAATCGCCAGTTTCTGGCCGAGGATGTGGTTGAGCAGGGTCGACTTGCCCACGTTGGGGCGGCCGACGATGGCCACGTAGCCGCAGCGGGTCGGGTTGCTATCAGTCATTGCCATTCTCCACGCCCAGGGCGATCAATGCAGACGCGGCGGCGACTTGCTCGGCAATACGCCGGCTGACGCCCTGACCACGGCTCTTGTTGTTCAGCAGCACTACCTCGCATTCGACGAAGAAGGTACGGCAATGAGGTTCGCCCTGGATATCCACCACTTCGTAACGTGGCAGCTCACAGCTGCGCGACTGCAGAAACTCCTGCAGGCGGGTTTTCGGGTCCTTGTTGGTATCGACCAGGGTCAGCCCCTCGAACTCGTCGGCCAGCCAGGCCAGCACGCGCTCACGGGCAGTTTCCATGTCGGCGTCCAGGTAGATGGCGCCAATCAGCGCCTCCAGGGCATCGGCCAGGATCGACTCGCGGCGGAAGCCACCGCTCTTGAGTTCCCCCGAGCCCAGGCGCAGATAGTCACCCAGGTCGAAACCACGGGCCAGACGAGCCAGGGTCTCACCCTTGACCAGGCGCGCACGCAGGCGCGACAGCTGGCCTTCGCGGGCCTGCGGAAAGCGCTCGAACAGCGCCTCGCCGGCGACGAAGTTGAGAATGGCGTCACCGAGAAACTCCAGGCGCTCGTTGTTGCGCCCGGCGTAGCTGCGATGGGTCAGGGCCAGAAGCATCTGGTCCTGGTTCTTGAAGGTATAGCCGAGCTTTCGCTCCAGACGGGCAAGGGAAGCAGTCATGCGGCCACCCGTTCGTTGTTCAACGCGTTGTTCAAATCAACATCCTGAAAGACTGTTTGGCTGTGGCCCGCCGCGATGTGCGGCGAATCTCCCGATCCCTGAGAACACAGCCTATGTCAGAAATGCATTCGGCGCTGCCTGCTGGCCAGCGCCGATGGGTATCAATGGATCAGACCGACCCGCGACAGGTTGGGCAGGTGGCTGAGTTTGGGCTCTGGCCAGCTCATCCACACCGCGAAGGCCTTGCCGACGATGTTCCGGTCCGGAACCATGCCGTGCAGCTCCTTCGGGATGTTCGGGTCATCCCAGTAACGGCTGTCGTTGGAGTTGTCGCGGTTGTCGCCCATCATGAAGTAATGGCCTGCCGGCACGGTCCATTGCTGGTCCGGCGGCATGCGGTAACGGCTCATTTCCTTGCGGATCAGGTGTTCGGCCTCGCCGAGCTTTTCCTTGTACAGCTCGGCGCTGCCCAGGGTGCCCGGTTCGGTGCCCACCAGTTGTTCGGCAATTGGCTGGCCGTTGACGAACAACCGCTTGTCGCTGGTGTAGCGCACCTGGTCGCCCGGCAAGCCAACCACTCGTTTGATGTAGTTGACGTTCGGGTCGCTCGGGTAGCGGAACACCATCACATCACCGCGTTGCGGGTCACCCACTTCGATGACCTTCTTGTCGATCACCGGCAGGCGAATGCCATACGAGAACTTGTTCACCAGGATGAAGTCGCCCACTTCCAGGGTCGGTTTCATCGACCCCGACGGAATCTGGAACGGCTCGACCAGGAACGAACGCAGCACCAGCACGATGAACAGCACCGGGAAGAACGACTTGCCGTATTCAACCAGCAATGGCTCCTTGCCCAGGCGCTCGACCACCGCCATCTCGGGCTGGCTGACGCTGCCCTGGTAGTTGGCGATTGCCGCACGCCGGCGCGGGGCCAGGAACAGCAGGTCGATCAAGCCCAGCAGGCCGCAGACGAAGACGGCGATGACTAGCAACAGCGGGAAATTTAGCGACATAGGACCTAGCTATCCAACCTGAGCACGGCGAGGAAGGCTTCCTGTGGAATCTCCACGTTACCCACCTGTTTCATGCGTTTCTTACCGGCCTTCTGCTTCTCCAGCAGCTTCTTCTTACGGCTGACGTCACCACCGTAGCACTTGGCCAGTACGTTCTTTCTGAGCGCCTTGACGGTTGTCCGCGCGATGATCTGGCCGCCGATAGCTGCCTGGATCGCCACATCGAACATCTGCCGAGGGATCAGTTCCTTCATCTTTTCGGTCAACGCACGGCCCTTGTAGGCCGCGTTGTCGCGGTGCACGATCAATGCCAGGGCATCGACCTTGTCGCCGTTGATCAGTACATCCAGCTTGACCAGGTTGGCCGACTGGTAGCGATCGAAATGATAGTCCAGCGAAGCATAGCCGCGGCTGGTGGACTTGAGCCGGTCGAAGAAGTCCAGCACCACTTCGTTCATCGGCAGGTCGTAGCGCACCTGCACCTGGCTGCCGAGGAACTGCATGTCGCGCTGCACGCCACGCTTCTCGATGCACAGGGTGATGACGTTGCCCAGGTGCTCTTGCGGCACCAGAATGGTGGCGGTGACGATCGGCTCGCGGAAATCGGCGACAGCTGAAACGTCTGGCAGCTTCGACGGGTTGTCGACGGTGATGGTTTCACCGGTTTTCAGTTCCAGCTCGTAGATCACGCTTGGCGCGGTGGTAATCAGGTCCAGGTCGTATTCGCGCTCCAGGCGCTCCTGGATGATTTCCATGTGCAGCATGCCGAGGAAACCGCAACGGAAGCCGAAGCCCAGGGCGTCGGAGCTTTCCGGCATGTACTGCAGCGACGAGTCGTTCAGGGTCAGCTTCTGCAGCGCATCGCGGAAGTCCTCGAAGTCGTCGGAGCTTACCGGGAACAGGCCGGCATAGACCTGCGGCTGGATCTTCTTGAAGCCTGGCAGCACCTCGACCTCAGGGGTCGTGGACAGGGTCAGGGTGTCACCGACCGGGGCACCGTGGATGTCCTTGATGCTGGCGATAATGAAGCCCACTTCGCCGGCCTTCAGGTCGGCGGTCTGGGTGTGCTTCGGGGTGAACACGCCCACGCTGTCGACCAGGTGCACCTTGCCGGTGGACTTGACCAGGATCTTGTCGCCTTTCTTGACGCGGCCCTGGCGCACGCGCACCAGCGAGACCACGCCCAGGTAGTTGTCGAACCAGGAATCGATGATCAGCGCCTGCAGAGGGGCGTCGATCTCGCCTTCAGGCGCCGGAATGGTATGCACCAGGCGCTCGAGCACCTCGTCCACGCCCATGCCGCTCTTGGCGCTGCAGGCCACGGCGTCGGTGGCGTCGATGCCGATGATCTTCTCGATCTCGTCCTTGACGCGATCCGGGTCGGCCTGGGGCAGGTCCATCTTGTTCAGAACCGGCATGACTTCCAGGCCCTGCTCGATGGCGGTATAGCAGTTGGCCACGGACTGGGCCTCGACACCCTGGCCGGCGTCCACGACCAGCAACGCGCCTTCACAGGCTGCCAGGGAGCGTGAGACTTCGTAGGTGAAGTCGACATGGCCGGGGGTGTCGATGAAGTTCAGCTGGTAGGTCTTGCCGTCCTGCGCCTTGTAGTGAAGCGTGACGCTGTGGGCCTTGATGGTGATACCGCGCTCACGCTCCAGGTCCATGGAATCGAGCACCTGGGCTTCCATTTCGCGTGCCGACAGGCCACCGCACATCTGGATGAAACGGTCGGCCAGCGTCGACTTGCCATGGTCGATGTGGGCGATGATGGAGAAATTGCGGATATGACTCAAATCACTCACGGGTCAACACTCGAAAAGGCTGCGAGCCGGACGCCCGCCGAAAAATAGCCGGGAATTGTACCTTAAGCTGCCGGGATATGGGAGATTCCTCTATCGGGCTGTGCACAGCATTCGCCCCGGCAATTGTGAATTTTCATGAAAAAGGGCAGCCGAAGCTGCCCTTTTCTCCTTGCGAACCCGCTTACTCAGCCAGCTTGAAGGTAATGAAGCTGGCACGGCCCTGACGCAGCACGCGCATCGACACCGAACGGTTCTTTGGCAGTTCCTTGGCGATTTCGGTGAATTCCTTCGCCGAACCGATGGCCTGGTTGTTCAGGTGGCTGATGACATCACCTGGGCGCAGGCCGATCATCGCGGCCGGGCCATCCTGGACTTCCTTGATGACCACGCCGCCCTTGAGTTCCAGGGCTTTCTTCTGCTCGGCGGTCAGGTCGGCCACCGAGACGCCCAGGCGGTTGCTGCTGCGCTCTGCGCTGCCTTCGGCACCGGTACCGATGTCGGCGTCTTCGTCGGGGAGTGCGCCAACGCTGATGTCGAGGTTCTGGCGCTTGCCGTTGCGGATGATCTCCAGCTTGGCCTTTTCGCCATCCTTGAGGCTGCCGACCAGATGCGGCAGGTCGGCCGACATGATGATCGGCTGACCGTTCATGCTCAGGATCACGTCACCCACCTGCAGGCCGCCCTTGGCTGCCGGGCCGTTTTCCAGCACCTGTGCCACCAGGGCACCGGCCGGCTTGTCCAGGCCGAACGATTCAGCCAGGTCCTTGTTGACTTCCTGGATCACCACGCCCAGCCAGCCGCGGCTGACCTTGCCGTCTTTCTTCAGCTGATTGGAGACATCAATCGCCACATCGATCGGAATCGCGAACGAAAGGCCCATGAAACCGCCGGAACGGGTGAAGATCTGCGAGTTGATACCCACTACTTCGCCATTCATGTTGAACAGCGGGCCGCCGGAGTTGCCCGGGTTGATGGCCACATCGGTCTGGATGAACGGTACGTAGGTGTCGTTGGGCAGGGTACGGCCCTTGGCACTGACGATACCTTTGGTCACCGAATGGTCGAAGCCGAACGGCGAACCGATGGCCAGTACCCACTCGCCCACCTTGAGCTTCTCGGAGTCACCCAGCTTGACGGTCGGCAGGTTCTTGCCCTCGACCTTGAGCAGGGCCACATCGGTGCGCGGGTCGGTGCCGACCAGCTTGGCTTGCAGCTCGCTGCGGTCCGACAGGCGGACGATGATCTCGTCGGCATCGGCTACCACGTGGTTGTTGGTCAGCACGTAGCCATCGCTGGAAATGATGAAGCCCGAACCCAGCGACTGGGCTTCGCGCTGGCGGTCGCCACGCGGCGAGCGTGGCTGCTGCGGCATATTGCGCTCGAAGAATTCGCGGAACATCGGCGGCAGGCCTTCCAGGTCGGGCATCTGCCCGGCGGCCATGCGGCGGTCCGGCAGTTTCTGCTTGGTACTGATGTTGACCACGGCCGGCGAGGCCTGCTCGACCAGGGTAGTGAAGTCCGGCAGGGCTTCCTCGGCCTGGGCGCTGAGCACCTGGCCGAGCATCAGCACGGCGGCGAACATCGATAGGTAGGATTTCAAGCGTGGTATTGACATACGGCTCCCGTCACAACGAGCGGTAGTTTAGAAAGGCCCCTGCACAAAGCAGGAAAGGCCAGGCTCCTAGAAGCCTGACCTATAGAAAATTTGCCGATGGATTGCAAATGACAATGCTTTAATTTCATTTCAGCGGCATGCCCGCGTGCCTTGCGTCAGGCCCGCAAAAGCGCGCCATCACTGGCGCGCCTGGCCATCCTGTGGGCGCATGGACAGCGCCACACGCTCTGCGGTACCCAGCGGAATTTCGCCGACCACGGTAACCATGACCTTACCCTTGGGGGTGTTGAGGCGACGGGAAACCGCCGAAGTCGGGCCTAGCTGAGTGCGCATGTCGGTCCCGCCCTCATCCTTTACCGGCTCGAGGAACACCGAGAAACGTGCCAGGCCATCGTCATACATCAGGCTGCTGACCGTGCTGTCCTGCTTCGGATCGCGGCGTACCGAACTGTTGACCAGTTCGAAACCAGGCGGCAGCCAGTCCGAGCGCCAGCCGGCGACCGTGTCATGGGCGCTAGCGGCCACATGCTGCACCGGCTTGCACGCAGTGCTGGCGCGCAGCTGGTCATCGCTGGGCGCTGCAGTATCGAGACGGGTCATCTGGAAGCGCTCCAGCAATTGCCCCTTGTCGTTGACCATCAACGAGCGCAGCGGCAGACCGGTAGCACGGTCCAGGTGCAATTCGAAGGCATAGCGGTGCTGGTCGCGCGGGGTGAGCGTCACGATCACGGCATCGCGCCCGGCGACCCGTGACTTGCCCGCCACGCTCAAGTCATACCAGCCCATCAGTTTCAGTGGATCAAGCACACGCTGCGCGGTGTCCGGGGGCGCCGTCACACCACTGGCCAAGGCCCCGCTGACGCACTCTACCTTGCCATCCAGGCGCACGATCTCCTGGGCAGTACCATCGAGCTGCAACAGCCGCTCGCTGACCTTGCCGTCGTCGACCCTGTGCCAGATCTCGTGGGAAGAGAAACTGCCGTTGCGTTCGTAGACAAAAGAGCCTTGGTAGCTCTGCTTTTGCTCGGCCTGTGCCAGCTTGCTCAGCCACTCGCTCGCCTCGGGCGAGGAGTTGGCGGCCAACGCTGGCACCGTCATGCAGCTGCCAATCAGCAGCGACAGGAGAGGTAGCGCGCGCATGATCCTCCTTACTTAACGGTTTTCCAGGCTGGCGGCGCGGGCATATGGCAATGCGGTTTCAGTGCCCTTGAGCGCAGATTCCTGGGCATGCTGGCGCAGGTAGCCTGGCAGACGCTGATCCCAGCCGGCCTGGTTCTGCAGCACGCCGTTGGCCATCGGCCCGGTCGGTTGCTCACTGCTCTCACTATAGCCTGCCAAAACGGCGGGGCCTTGTGCTTGTGGCACACTCAGGCCTTGCTGGGCAGGTTGCTGGGCAGCAAGCTCGGCGCCAGTGATCTCGTCCTGGTTGTACATGCGCACACCGGCCAGCACCGCTACGGTGACCGAGGCAGCCACCGCCAGGCGGCCAATGCTGCGCCATGGCCCTTTCTTGGCCTTGGCCGGCACGGCTTCGTCAGCCAGCGCTGCAGACACCGCCGAGGCGATATCCAGGTCAGGCAGCAGCAGCTCCTTGTGCATGGCTGCGCGGGCAACCTGGTAACGCGACCAGGTGGCTCGGGTTTCAGCATCGTCTACGGCGTTCAACACACGACGCAGTTCAAGCTCGTCCGCTTCGTTATCCATCACCGCGGACAGCGATTCCTGCAAAGCTTCACGACTCATGGCGGTTCCTCTCTTGGCTGTCGCCGCTGTCTCAGGTTTCCTGCAGCAAAGGTTGCAGGGCTTTGTCTATTGCCTCCCGAGCGCGGAAGATTCGAGAGCGCACGGTACCCACCGGACATTGCATGACACTCGCAATGTCTTCGTAACTCAGCCCGTCGAACTCGCGCAGGGTCAGCGCCGTACGCAGGTCTTCGGGCAGTTGCTGGATGGTGCGATGGACAGTGCCTTCGATTTCATCCCGCAACAACGAGCGTTCTGGGGACTCGAGATCCTTGAGACCATGATCGCCGTCGTAAAACTCCGCATCCTCGGAGCTCACATCACTATCTGGTGGCCGTCTTCCACGGGACACCAGGTAATTCTTCGCCGTGTTGATGGCGATGCGGTACAGCCACGTATAGAACGCACTGTCGCCGCGGAAGTTGCCAAGCGCACGGTAGGCCTTGATGAAGGCTTCCTGTGCTACATCCTGGGCCTCGTGGGTATCGTGAACGAACCGCACGATCAACCCGAGAATCTTGTGCTGATACTTCAGCACCAACAGATCGAACGCTCGCCTGTCGCCGCGCTGAACGCGCTCGACAAGCTGCTGATCCTCTTCCTGGGTTAGCATGAACACTCCTCAGTGAACTCGAAGGAGCGTTGCATCAGCCATCGTTCAGGCTTGCAACCATAGACTCGGGCTTTGCGCAAAAGTTCTCCCCTCCAAGCAAGTTTCCTGCAGCCCTTGGTCGGCTTGCACGAAAGACGCGGCACGGTCACGGCCGGCTACGTCGATAATCAGGTTTCGAGTACGCAGGGACAGCCCGGACAGGCCTGCCGCCCTGCGTCGCCGCGGCAAGTTGTGGCGCGTGGGCAGCCTTCATAGGATTTGCGGCCATGCCGGAAAGTTCCCACAAAGGTTGTCGCGACCAGGCAAGTGGCATGGAAATTGGCCACCGGGGGCTGCTATAAAGGCAACCCGGCCAGCTTTAACGATAGTTTCACAATGCCATCGGCGCGTGACTATTGTGCCGCGCCCCCTCCAAAGAATACTAGTGTCCCGACATGAGCCAACAATTCCAACATGATGTCCTGGTGATCGGCAGCGGTGCCGCCGGTCTCAGCCTGGCACTGAACCTCCCCAGCCACCTGCGAGTCGCCGTACTCAGCAAGGGCGACCTGGCCAACGGCTCGACCTTCTGGGCCCAGGGCGGTGTCGCGGCAGTGCTGGACAATACCGATACCGTCCAGTCGCATGTCGAGGACACCCTCAATGCCGGCGGCGGCCTTTGCCATGAAGAGGCAGTACGCTTTACCGTCGAACACAGCCGCGAAGCCATCGAGTGGCTGATCGAGCAAGGTGTGCCCTTTACCCGTGACGAGCACTACAGCGTCGACGACGGCGGCTTCGAGTTCCACCTGACCCGCGAAGGCGGTCATAGCCACCGGCGCATCATCCACGCTGCCGATGCCACCGGCGCCGCTATCTTCACCACGCTGCTGGGGCAGGCCCGCCTGCGTCCGAACATCCAGTTGCTGGAGCAGCGCGTGGCGGTCGACCTGATCACCGAGCGTCGCCTCGGCCTGCCTGGCGAACGCTGCCTGGGTGCCTATGTGCTCGACCGCAACACCGGCGAGGTGGACACCTTCGGCGCGCGTTTCACCGTGCTCGCCACTGGCGGTGCGGCCAAGGTCTACCTGTATACCAGCAACCCCGATGGTGCCTGCGGCGACGGCATCGCCATGGCCTGGCGGGCCGGTTGCCGGGTGGCGAACCTGGAGTTCAACCAGTTCCACCCGACTTGCCTGTATCACCCACAGGCCAAGAGTTTCCTGGTCACCGAAGCCCTGCGCGGCGAAGGCGCCCTGCTGCGCCTGCCCAATGGCGAGCGTTTCATGCCACGCTTCGACCCCCGCGAAGAACTGGCCCCGCGCGACATCGTGGCCCGCGCCATCGACCACGAAATGAAGCGCCTGGGCGTGGACTGCGTGTACCTGGACATCACCCACAAGCCGGCCGACTTCATAAAGAGCCACTTCCCCACCGTGTACGAGCGCTGCCTGGGCTTCGGCATCGACATCACCCGCCAGCCGATCCCGGTGGTACCGGCAGCGCACTATACCTGCGGCGGGGTGATGGTCGACGATCGCGGCCACACCGATGTGCCGGGCCTTTATGCTATCGGCGAAACCAGCTTCACCGGCCTGCATGGCGCCAACCGCATGGCCAGCAACTCGCTGCTGGAATGCTTCGTCTATGGCCGTGCCGCTGCGGCCGACATCCAGGCGCACCTGGATGAAGTAACCATGCCCAAGGCCCTGCCCGGCTGGGACGCCAGCCAGGTCACCGACTCGGACGAGGACGTGATCATTGCGCACAACTGGGACGAACTGCGGCGTTTCATGTGGGACTACGTCGGCATCGTGCGCACCAGCAAGCGCCTGCAACGGGCGCAGCACCGTATTCGCCTGCTACTGGACGAAATCGACGAGTTCTACAGCAACTACAAGGTCAGCCGCGACCTGATCGAATTGCGCAACCTGGCGCAGGTGGCCGAATTGATGATCCTGTCCGCCATGCAGCGCAAGGAAAGCCGCGGGCTGCATTACACCCTGGATTACCCGGGAATGCTGGATGAGGCCAAGGACACTATTCTTAGTCCGCTCTGAAAGTTGTAGCGCCTGCGAGATCGAGCGCCGCCCGCGCGGCGCTCGATCTCGCAGGCGCTGTAGCTGCCACGACGAACACCTGTCAGCCCTGACTCGCCCCCACCTCGCCCCACCTGCGCCGACTGAATTTCAGCCGCACCCGCAAACGCCGATGCTCATCAGCGCCCATTGCATCCCCCGGTACGCACTGGCTCTGCCCCATCCATCGCTCCGCCCGTACAAAGCGCAACACCACCAGCCCCGGCAACGCCACGCTGTCCCGGCACAAGCGCACCGGCTGCCAGCCACGGGCACGGCTGAACACCTGCCAGCCGCGCACATCACGGCGCAGGCCGACAACGGCATGCTCATGCGTCAGCAGAATACGTCGGGGAATGGCCCAGCCAGCGTGGGCAATACAGGCGATGACAACAGCAAGGGCCGGCCACCTGGGCAGCGGGCTCGCCCATACGGCGAGCCAAGCCAGTACCTGGCAACCCAGGTAGGCCGCCAGCAGCAGGCGCGAGCCTTGCCAGCGGCACTCGAAGCACTCACTTGGGCTGGACACGGTCCAGGATGATGCGGACCATGCGCTGCAGCTCCGGGTCTTCGGACTCGGTGCGTTCCATGAACCAGCCGAACATGTCCTGATCCTCGCAGCTCAACAGGCGCACGTAGAGTTCACGGTCGGTCTCGTTGAGAGTGGGGTAGACTTCCTGGGTGAAAGGCACCAGCAGTACGTCCAGTTCCAGCATGCCGCGGCGGCTGTGCCAGAAAAGCCGGTTGAGTTCAGTTTGTTCGACCATGGGGCCCTCCTCGAATGGCCCGCCAGTATACAGCCAGGCGAGCGAAGCGGCACCGGGCGTTGGTCTAGTCAACTACCTATTTTGTTACCGGCGTTCTATGATGGCCGCCAGTCTTTAGCCACCGCGATGACCCATGGCCGATTCCGCTTTCTTCTGCCCCCTGTCCCACGAGGGCATCCTCGCCGTCCGCGGCTCCGATGCAGGCAAGTTCCTGCAAGGCCAGCTGACCTGCAACATCAACTACCTCAGCCCGGAATACGCCAGCCTTGGCGCCCGCTGCATGGTCAAGGGCCGCATGCAATCGAGTTTCCGCATCCTGCCCGAAGGCAACGGCTATCTGCTGGCCATGGCCAGCGAGCTGCTCGACGCCCAGCTGGCCGACCTCAAGAAGTACGCCGTGTTCTCCAAGGCCACACTGACCGATGAAAGCGCTGCCTGGGTACGCTTCGGCCTGCAAGGCGGCGATGCAGCGCTGCAGGCCCTGGGGCTCGATGTGCCTGCGGCAGCCGGCAGCACCGTGCGCCACGACGGCTTGATCGCCATTGCCGTGTCCGCTGGCCGCGTGGAACTGTGGGTACCTGCGCAGAACGCCGACAGCGTTCGCCAGGTGCTGGCCGCCACGCTGCCCGAAGGCAGCCTCAACGACTGGCTACTGGGGCAGATTCGCGCCGGTATCGGCCAGGTCATGGGGCCGACCCGCGAGCTGTTCATCCCGCAGATGATCAACCTGCAGGCCGTCGACGGCGTCAGCTTCAAGAAAGGCTGCTACACCGGCCAGGAAATCGTTGCCCGCATGCAATACCTGGGCAAGCTCAAGCGCCGCCAATACCGCCTGGCCCTGGACCAGCAGGCCATTCCGGCCCCGGGCGCCGAGATCTTCTCGCCCACCCATGGTTCGTCGGTCGGTGAAGTGGTCATTGCTGCCAGCAACGGCACAGGCTGCGAACTGCTGGCGGTGCTCAGCGCCGAAGCGGTGGAAGACGACAACCTGCATCTGGGCAGCCTGGAAGGCCCGCGCCTGCAGGTGCTGACCCTGCCCTACGAACTGGACCGCGACCGGGAAATCCAGCGCTGACCAGCCTGCCCCGCCTACGTGGCGGGGCCGCACCACCACTGCGGTAGACACGCCCATGAACAAGCTGGCCGAGATGGTTCAAGCACAATTGCTCGATGCCATCGAAAAGGATGACCTGGTCCTGCCCACCCTGCCCGAGGTTGCCTTGAGCATCCGCGAGGCAGCTGAAGACAGCGAGATCAGCGTAGCGGCCCTGAGCAAGGTGATCGGTCGCGACGCGGCCCTTTCAGCGCGCCTGATCAAGGTCGTCAACAGCCCGCTGCTGCGCGCGGCGGTCGAGGTCACCGACCTGCACACCGCCATCACGCGGCTGGGCATCAACTACAGCTGCAACCTGGCCATTGGCCTGGTGATCGAGCAGATTTTCCACGCCCGGGCGCCGGCGGTGGAGCAGAAGTTACGTGATATATGGGCCAACAGCCTTGATGTGGCTGGCATCAGCTACGAAATATGCCGCCGCTTCACCCAGCTCAAGCCCGACCAGGCTACCCTCGGCGGGCTGGTCAACCAGATTGGCGCGCTGCCAGTGCTGATCTATGCCGAAGAGCACAACGAACTGCTGTCGGACCCTGTGTGCCTGCATTATGTGATCGAGCAGATCCAGCCGGTGCTGGGCGACAAGATCCTCAAGGCCTGGGAGTTTCCGGAGCAACTGGTCAGCCTGCCGAGCCAGGTGCAGGACCTGGACCGGCAGACCGACAAGATCGACTACATCGACATCGTGCAGATCGCCCGCTGCATCAGCCAGCGCGGGCGCCACCGGCCGCTGGCCGCACTACCGGCATACCGCCATCTGGGCCTGCCGTACGGCACCGAGCTGGAAGTGGGTGAACTGATCGAGGCACGGAGCATGTTGCGCTGACCGGTGTCAGCCTGTGCCGGCCTTTTCGCGGGTAAACCCGCTCCCACAGGACCGCCTCGCTGCTGAAGGCTGCGCTGTACCTGTGGGAGCGGGTTCACCCGCGAAAGGGCCGGTACAGGCAACACATCAATCCGCGATAAAGCTCACCCGCACCCGCAACCCGCCATTCGCACCGTCATGCAGACTCACCTGCGCCAGGTGCGCCCGGCAGATCTCGCCGACAATCGCCAAGCCAAGCCCGCTTCCCTGCGCACTGCGCCGGTAGAAGCGCTCGAACACCCGCTCACGCTCGGCCTCGGGAATCCCCGGCCCGTCATCCTCTACCTCCAGCACCGCCGGCGCCATCACCCGCAAGATCACGTTGCCACCCGCTGGCGTATGGGCCAGTGCATTATCCACCAGGTTGCTCAACAGCTCGTTGAGCAGCGTCGGCTCCCCCTTCAGCCACACCGGCGCCTCGGCCTCCAGAGCCAGTGCCACCCCGCGCTTGTGCGCCAGCGGTGCCATGGCCATGCCCAACTCACGAGCCAACTGGCTCAAGTCCAGGCGTTGCGCCCCGCCTTCGGCAATCGCCCGCGCACCGTTCTCGACCCGCGCCAGCGATAGCAGCTGGTTGGCCAGGTGGGTCAGCCGATCAGTGCCCTGGGCCGCAGACTCAAGCGTCTGCCGCCACTCCTGCGGCTCGGCTGAACGCAAGCCCAGCTCGACACGCGCCTTCAGCGCGGCCAGTGGCGTGCGCAACTCGTGGGCGGCATCGGCGATGAACTGCGCCTGGCGCTCGAACTGGCCACGCAAACGCTCGGTGAAATGGTTCAAGGCCCGCACCAGTGGGCTCAGCTCACGCTGCACCTGTACCACCGGCAACGCCCGCAGGTCGTCCGGCTGGCGCTCTTCTACCGCCGTGCGCAGGCGCTCCAGCGGCCGCAATGCGGCACTCACGGCAAACCACACCATCACCAGCGCGCCCAGCGCCAGCATGCCCAGGCGCAGCAGCGTGTCGGTCATCAGGTCACGGGCCATGCGCACCCGCGCTTCCTCGGTCTCGGCCACACGGATTTCCGCCATGCCGTTCATGTTCGGTTCGCTGACCGCCTTCAACAGGCTGACCACACGTACATCCTGGCCCTGGTAGGTGCCGTTGTAGAAGCGGGCCAGCGCCGGGTAATCGTCGGTACGCGGCGTGCCTGGCGGCGGCGGCGGAAGGTTTTCATAACCGGAAATCAGCCGCTGCTGGATATCCAGTACCTGGTAGTAGATGCGCCCGGCACTGTCGTAGGCGAAGGTGTCCAGGGCCACATAGGGCACATCCGCACTCAGCGAACCATCGCGCTGGGACAGGCCTGCGGCAATGGTCCGCGCCGAGGCCAGCAAGGTCCGGTCGTAGGCGGTATCGGCGGCCTCGCGACCGTTCCAGTAGGCGCTCAGGCCGCTGGCCAGCATCAACACCACCAGCAACAAGGCCAGGTTGCCGAGCAAGCGCCCACGCAGGCTGCCATTGTCACGCATCGCGGTGCTCGAGCAGGTAGCCCAGGCCACGGAAGGTGACAATGGCCACCGGGTGGCCGTCGAGCTTCTTGCGCAGGCGGTGGATGTAGATTTCGATGGCGTCAGGGCTGGCTTCTTCGGCCAGGCCGAACACCTGGGCGGCCAGTTGCTCTTTGCTCATCACCCGGCCCGGACGGGCGATCAGCGCTTCCAGTACGCTTTGTTCGCGCGAGGTCAGGGTCAGGTTGTCGCCACCCAGGGTGAAACGCCGAGTGTCCAGGTCGTACACCAGCGGCCCGCAGCGTTGCTGGCGCTCGCCACCAAGCACGCTACGCCGCAGCAGGGCCTTGACCCGTGCTTCCAGTTCGGTCAGCTCGAACGGCTTGGCCAGGTAGTCGTCGGCCCCCAGGTTCAGGCCGTGGACCCGGTCCTTGACGTCGCTGCGCGCGGTCAACATCAGCACCGGCAGGGTCTTGCCACGGCCGCGCAGGCGCGCCAGCACCTCGAAGCCGTCCATGCGCGGCAAGCCGACATCCAGCACGGCCACGGCATATTCCTCGCTGGCCAGGGCCAGGTCGGCGGCCACGCCGTCATGCAGCACATCCACGGTAAGGCCATGGCTTTTCAAGGCCTGGGCCACGCTTTCGGCCAGTTGCAGGTGGTCTTCGACCAGCAGCACACGCATCGGATTCTCCCTGCTCGGGTGGGACGGTGGCGCGGAGTGTACCGCTGTCGGCAGGCCTGTGAAGCCCTGTCGACAAACCTTTCACGCTGAAAGGTTAGCGAAAGGTTGGTTACCTAGCATCGCACTACGGCTGCCCTTCGCGCCGAAAAAAGCACCAGCAAGGTGCAACGAATAAGAACAATAAACGGAGCCATCAGTGATGCTGTCATCGCAACCGCAGGCGTTCGCGCCTACCCGTTCCTTTGCCGCACGCCCCTCCGCCATCGCCAGCGCCCTTGCGCTTGCCGGTGTCGCCCCGATGAGCCAGGCCGCCTTCTTCGAAGACAGCACGGCCACCTTCGAAACCCGCAACATGTACTTCAACCGCGATTTCCGCGACGGCACCAGTGCGCAGCAATCCAAGCGCGACGAGTGGGCGCAGGGCTTCATCCTCAATTTCGAGTCTGGCTACACCGATGGCACCGTAGGCTTCGGCCTGGATGCGCTGGGCATGCTCGGCATCAAGCTCGATTCCAGCCCCGACCGTACAGACACCGGCCTGCTGCCGACCCACGATGACGGCAAGGCTGCCGATGAGTATTCCAAGCTTGGCCTGACCGGCAAGGTGAAGATTTCGCAAACCGAACTGAAAATCGGCACGCTGATCCCGGAATTGCCGACCCTGCAGCCAAACGACGGGCGCATCCTGCCGCAAACCTTCGAGGGCGGCCTGCTTACCTCGAAGGAAATCAAAGGCCTGACCTTCACCGGCGGGCGTCTGGACAAGGCCAAGGACCGCAACGACACCAACTGGGAAGACCTGGCCCTGAACAACAAGAACGGCCGCTTCGGTGGCTCGTTCAGCGCTGATAACCTGACTCTGGGCGGCCTTGATTACCAGTTCACCGATCGCATCACCGGCAGCTACCACTTTGCCCAACTAGACGACATCTACCGCCAGCACTTCATCGGCATGGTCGCCACCCAGCCATGGGGCCCAGGCACCTTCGGCGCAGACCTGCGCCTGGCCGTGAGTGACGACGCCGGTGCCGCCAAGGCCGGCAACATCGACAACACCACCGTCAACGGCATGCTCAGCTACGCCCTGGGCGGGCACAAGGTCAGCGCCGCCTGGCAGCAGCTGTCTGGCGAAAGCGCCTTCCCGTACGTCGATGGTGCCGACCCGTATCTGGTCAACTTCGTCCAGATCAACGACTTCGCCGGTGCCGACGAACGCTCCTGGCAGGCGCGCTACGACTACAACTTCGCCGCGCTCGGCGTGCCCGGCCTGACCTTCATGACGCGCTACATCAGCGGCGACAACGTCAGCCGCGCCGCCGGTGGCGAGGGCAAGGAGTGGGAACGCGATACCGAGATGAAGTACGTGGTACAAAGCGGCCCGTTGAAGAACGTCGCCGTGCGTTTGCGCAACGCCACCTTCCGCTCCAACTTCGCCCGCGATGCCGACGAAGTGCGGCTGCTGGTGAGCTACAGCGTGGCCCTTTGGTAAGCCAACAGCAGTAACCCGATAACAACAATACTCACGGAGATTGACGATGACCCTTTCACTGCGCCGCCTCGTCCTCGCTACCAGCTGCCTGCTGTTGGCCGGCAATGCCCTCGCTGCCGAACCGAAACGCCCCGAATGCATTGCCCCCGCCTCGCCAGGCGGCGGCTTCGACCTGACCTGCAAACTGGTGCAGAGCGCCCTGGTGCAGGAAAAGATCCTCACCAAGCCGATGCGCGTCACCTACATGCCCGGCGGTGTCGGCGCGGTGGCCTACAACGCCGTGGTCGCCCAGCGCCCGGCCGATGCCGGCACCCTGGTGGCCTGGTCCAGCGGTTCGCTGCTGAACCTGGCCCAGGGCAAGTTCGGCCGCTTCGACGAGAACGCGGTGAAATGGCTGGCCGCCGTCGGCACCAGCTACGGCGCCATCGCGGTGAAAAGCGACTCGCCCTACAAGACCCTCGACGACCTGGTCGCGGCGTTGAAGAAAGACCCGAGCAAGGTGGTGATCGGCTCCGGCGGTACGGTCGGCAGCCAGGACTGGATGCAAACCGCCCTGATCGCCAAGGCCGCCGGTATCAACCCGCGTGACCTGCGCTATGTGGCCCTGGAAGGCGGCGGCGAAATCGCCACGGCGTTGCTGGGCGGGCATATCCAGGTAGGCTCGACCGACATCTCCGACTCCATGCCGCACATTCAGAGCGGCAACATGCGCATCCTCGCGGTGTTCTCGGAAAACCGCCTGGACGAGCCCGAGATGAAAGACATTCCCACCGCCAAGGAACAGGGCTACGACATTGTCTGGCCAGTGGTACGCGGCTTCTACCTGGGGCCAAAGGTAAGCGACGAGGACTACGCCTGGTGGAAACAGTCGTTCGACAAGATGCTGGCCTCGGAAGACTTCGCCCAGCTGCGTGACCAGCGCGAGCTGTTCCCGTTCGCCATGACCGGCGCCGAGCTGGACGTCTATGTGAAGAAGCAAGTGGCTGACTACAAGGCATTGGCCAAGGAATTTGGCCTGATCCAGTAAGCCTCCACGACCTGTCACAGCCCCCTGTGGGAGCGGGTTTACCCGCGAATGCCTCAGCTCGGACAGCACCGTTGTGGCGCCTGACGCTTTCGCGGGTAAACCCGCTCCCACAAACGAGGACTCCTTCATGATCCTGCAACGCATCTTCGCCTTGGCCCTGCTGGCGGTGTGCGCCGCCCTGGCCGTCATGGCCTGGCCTTACCAGGCGGCGTTTTCCTATGAACCGGTGGGCCCGCGCGCCTACCCGCTGTTGATGCTCGGCCTGCTGGGCCTGGGCCTGCTGTACCTGGTGTTCCGCCCCACGCCCATCGTGCGCAAGGACGACGAACCGGAACTGGACCGCGAAACCCTGACCAAGATCGCCGCCTGCGTCGGCCTGCTGATCGTTTTCGCCAGCACCTTCGAAGCCCTGGGCTTCATCCTCAGCGCCATCCTGATCGGCGTGCCCATGGCCCGCCTGTACGGCGGCCGCTGGCTGCACAGCGCCATCGTGGTGATTGGCATGAGCCTGTTCCTCTACTGGCTGTTCGACCGCGTGATGGACGTGCCCCTGCCCCTTGGCCTGCTGAGCGTACTGGAGAACTGACACATGGATACCTTGAGCTACCTGGGCCAGGGCTTCGGCGTCGCCCTTTCCCCCTACAACCTGGTCACCGCCCTTTCCGGCACGCTGATCGGTACCGTGGTCGGCCTGCTGCCGGGCCTGGGCCCGATCAACGGCGTGGCCTTGCTGATTCCCATTGCCTTCGCCCTAGGCCTGCCGCCGGAATCGGCGCTGATCCTGCTGGCGGCGGTGTATCTGGGCTGCGAATACGGTGGGCGCATCAGTTCGATCCTGCTGAACATTCCCGGCGAAGCCTCGACCGTAATGACCACCCTCGATGGCTACCCGATGGCCCGCAACGGCCTGGCTGGCGTAGCGCTGTCGCTGTCGGCCTGGAGTTCGTTCATCGGTGCGCTGATCGCCACCTGCGGCATGGTGCTGTTCGCCCCGCTGCTGGCGAAATGGGCAATCGCCTTCGGCCCGGCGGAGTACTTCGTGCTGATGGTGTTCGCCATCGTCGCTCTCGGTGGCATGGCCGGCGACAAGCCGCTGAAAACCTTCATTGCCGCACTGATCGGCCTGTTCCTGTCGGCAGTCGGCATCGATGCCAACAGTGGCGTGTACCGGTTCACCGGCGACAGCGTGCATCTGGCCGATGGCATCCAGTTCGTGGTGCTGGTGCTGGGCCTGTTCTCCATCAGCGAAATCCTCCTGCTGCTGGAAAAGACCCACCATGGCCACCAGGCGGTCAAGGCCACCGGGCGCATGCTGTTCAACTTCAAGGAAGCGGCCTCGGTGTTCGTGGTCAACATCCGCTGCGGCCTGCTGGGCTTCATCATGGGTGTGCTGCCCGGCGCCGGTGCAACACTGGCTAGCGCCGTGGCCTACATGACCGAAAAACGCCTGGCTGGTGAAAAGGGCAAGTTCGGCAAGGGCGACGCCCGCGGCCTGGCCGCCCCGGAAACCGCCATCGGTGCATCCTGCTGTGGCGCCCTGGTGCCGATGCTGACTCTGGGGGTACCCGGCTCGGGCACCACTGCGGTGATGATCGGCGCCCTGACCTTGTACAACATCACCCCGGGCCCACTGTTGTTCGAACAGCAGCCAGACATCGTCTGGGGCCTGATCGCCTCGTTGTTCGTCGCCAACATCATGCTGGTGATCCTCAACATCCCGATGATCCGCATCTTCACCCGCATTCTCGCCGTGCCGAACTGGGCGCTGGTACCGGTGATCGCCATCATCACGGCGATCGGCGTGTACGCCGTGCATGCCACCACCTTCGACCTGTTCCTGATGGTCGGCATCGGCATCATGGGCTATATCCTGCGCAAGCTGGACTTCCCGCTGTCGCCGATCCTGCTCGGCTTCATCCTCGGTGGGTTGATGGAGCAGAACCTGCGCCGGGCGCTGTCGATCTCCAACGGCGAACTGGGCATCCTCTGGTCGAGCCCGATCAGCATGTCGGTATGGGTACTGACCATTTGCATGCTGACCCTGCCGCTGCTGCGCATCTGGCGCAAACGCAGCCAGCAGCGCCGGGCGATGGCCGATGCCTGATCGCTCGTTGCCGTTGTTTGTCGCGACCGGGCTGGTCGGCCTCGCTGGCGGTTTTGCCGCCAGCAAGGTCGGCTGGCCTTTGCCGTGGATGGTCGGCTCATTGCTGGCGATCATCCTGGTGCGCTGCCTTACACCCTGGCAGCTGCCGGAAATCCCCAATGGCCGCAAATGCGGGCAGTGGATCATCGGCATCGGCATCGGCTTGCACTTCACCCCGGCTGTTATCGAACAAGTGGCCAGCCATTTTGCGCTGATCTTCTTCGGCGCCCTGTTCACTACCCTGTCCAGCGTGATCAGCGTATGGCTGCTGCGGCGCACCGGGGAAGACCGTGCCACGGCATTCTTCGCCAGCATGCCAGGCGGTTCGGGAGAGATGGTCAACCTTGGCGCGCGCAATGGCGCAGTGCTCAGCCAGGTGGCAGCGGCGCAGAGCCTGCGCGTACTGGCGGTGGTACTGTGCGTGCCGGCGCTGTTCAAGTTCCTGCTGGGTGACGGGGTACCGCTGAATCATACCGGCAGTGTGAGCTGGGGCTGGCTGGCGCTGATTGCCCCGCTGGGCGTTGCCGTCGCCCTGCTCTGGCAGCGCTTGCGCCAGCCCAACCCGTGGTTGTTCGGGCCATTGTTGGTGGCAGCCACCGTGAGCCTGGCGGGCAACCTGCAGATAACCCTGCCCAATGGCGCCAGCCAGATCGGCCAGTGGTTGATCGGCAGTGGCCTGGCCTGCCACTTCAACCGCGCGTTCTTCCGCCGCGCACCGTCGTTTCTGGGGCGTACCCTGGTGGCCACAGCGTTGTGCATGGCGATTGCCGGCAGCGCGGCGTGGGCATTGAGCGTGATGACTGCGCTGGATCTGCGCTCGCTGACATTGGGGATGATGCCGGGCGGCATTGCCGAGATGAGCGTGACGGCAGAGACCTTGCAGTTGTCAGTGCCGCTGGTGACGGCGCTGCAGGTGATGCGCTTGTTGTTCGTGCTGTTTCTGGCAGAGCCTTTGTTCCGGGTGTGGAATGCAACCCCGGAATGACTGTGACGGCCTCTTCGCGGGTAAACCCGCTCCCACAGAGACCACACAAGCCCTGAAGGTGGTGCAGTACTTGTGGGAGCGGGTTCACCCGCGAAGCAGGCGACGCGGTATGTCAGGCCATTACAATGGTGGCAACGCCCAGTTGATCGGCGCCAGCCCACGCTGTTCGAGGAACGTGTTGGCCCGGCTGAAATGCCCGCACCCCAGGAACCCACGGTAAGCCGACAACGGCGACGGATGCACCGATTTCAGCACCAGGTGCTTGGTCCCGTCGATCAGCTTCTGCTTGCTTTGCGCATGCGAGCCCCACAGCAGGAACACCACGTTCGGGCACTGCTCGCTGACCACCTGGATGATCCGGTCGGTAAAGAACTCCCAGCCCTTCTTGGCATGCGACGCGGCATTGGCGCGCTCCACGGTCATGGTCGTGTTGAGCAACAGCACGCCCTGCTCGGCCCAGCTCTGCAAGTAGCCGTGACTGGCAATCGGAATGTTCAGGTCGCGCTGCAGTTCCTTGTAGATGTTGACCAGCGACGGTGGCGTGGCCACGCCCGGCTGCACCGAGAAGCACAGGCCATGCGCCTGGCCCGGCCCGTGGTAAGGGTCCTGGCCAAGGATGACCACCTTCACCTGGTCCAGCGGCGTCGAGTTGAGCGCATTGAAGATCAACGGCCCTGGCGGGTAGATCTCTTTGCCGGCGGCGTACTCGCTGCGCAGGAACTCGCGCAACTGATGCATGTAGGGCTGGTCGAATTCGGCGCGCAAGGCGGCCTTCCAGCTGGGTTCGAGTTTGATGCGATCGTCGTCAGTCATGGGGCCTTCCATAAACAATGGCGCGACACTAGGTAAGCCCTTCCCGCTTGTCAAACGATCCGACCGACGACCGGCATGTTCGGCCAGGCAAGCCATACTTGTGCGATGACTTGCGCGAGGTAGTCCATGGCCATTCATTGCGAGGTACTCACCGGCGCCGATGGCGCCCGCATCGGCATCGCCACCCTGGATGCGCCCAAGGCGCTCAATGCCCTTAGCCTGCCGATGATCGAGGTATTGGGCGAACAGTTGCACGCCTGGGGTCGCGACCCGGGAATCGTCTGCGTACTGCTGCGCGGCAACGGTGCCAAGGCCTTCTGCGCCGGCGGCGATGTACGTGCGCTGGTGCAAGCCTGCCGCGACCACCCCGGCAGCGTCCCCCCGCTGGCCGCCACCTTTTTCGCCGCCGAATACCGCCTGGACTTTGCCCTGCATACCTATCCCAAGCCGCTGCTGTGCTGGGGCCACGGGCATGTGCTGGGCGGTGGCATGGGCCTGCTGCAGGGCGCCAATGTGCGTATCGTCACACCTAGCAGTCGGCTGGCCATGCCGGAAATCAGCATCGGCCTGTATCCGGACGTGGGCGCCAGCTGGTTTCTTGCCCGGCTACCGGGCAAGCTGGGGTTGTTCCTCGGCCTGACAGGCGCCCCGATCAATGCCCGCGACGCCCTTGACCTGGGCCTGGCCGACCGCTTTCTGGGTGAGTACCAACAAGAGGCGCTGATCGAGGAACTGCTGCAACTGAACTGGCAGGAACAGACCGCTCTGCAACTGAACAGCCTGCTCAAGGCCGAACAGCACCGCGCCTGCGCCGAGTTGCCCGAGGCCCAGTGGCTGCCACGGCGACAGGTGATCGACCAGTTGCTCGACGTGGCCGACGCAGCCGCCGCCTGGCGTGCGCTGGAGGGGCTCAAGCACCACGGCGACCCGCTACTGGCCGCTGCTGGTCAACGGTTGCATGAGGGTTGCCCGCTGACCGCACACCTGGTGTGGGAGCAGATCCGCCGGGCACGGCACCTGTCGTTGGCGCAGGTGTTCCAGATGGAATACAGCATGAGCCTGAACTGCTGCCGCCATCCGGAGTTCAGCGAAGGCGTGCGTGCGCGCTTGCTGGACAAGGACAACCAGCCGCACTGGCACTGGCCCGATGTGGCGCAAGTGCCGGCGGCGGTGGTCGAGGCGCATTTTGCCAAGGTGTGGGAAGGGCGGCATCCGTTGGCGGATCTCGGGTAGCTTCGAGAAGTTGGGGCTGCCTTGCAGCCCATCGCGACACAAGGCCGCTCCCACAGGTACAGCGATGGTTCGCATTGCTCCTGTGGGAGCGGCCTTGCGTCGCGAAAGGGGCGCAAAGCGCCCCCGGTTTTCAGTTCACCTACCGCTGCCAACTCCTCCCTTGCCCGTGCCCGCGCCGCCCGTCTCCACGACGGTCACCATCTCCCCGCCCATTGGAATGCCAACGGTCATTCTGGTAACGCTGGCTACCACCGCGATAATCATGTCGATCCCGATCACGCCCATAGTCATACCGCTGACGGTTGCCATAGTCATTGCGTGGGTTGCCATACCACTGCCTCATCCCCGGCTGCGGATGAGACCGGTAGTGAGGCGCAGGCGCCGAGCGGTAGTAGTAGCGCGGCGCTGGCTGGTAGTAATAGCGCGGTTGCGGTGTTACGTAATAGCGGTCATAGCGGTAATAATCCGGTGACACATAACGGTCGGAGTAATAGTGGTCCGATCGGTAGTAGCCCCCGCTCTCGTAGTATGGAACGCAGGCGGAAGTCATCAGCCCCAGCAGGGCGATCAACAGGATTCGATAGGACATGGCGGCCTCCTGGACCGCTGGAGTGCCCGAACAGCGGCGCTGGCGAGCGTCGACGCGAAATGCGATCATCGACATTGAATAAGACAGTGCCGCCAAGGTGCAGTGCCATTTCCGCAATAATTTGATACAGGTGAGCGGCAGCCATGCCCGACAACCAGCACTGCCCTGCTTGCGGCGCCCTCAACCAGTGCAGCCTGGCCGACCCGCGTCGGGCTACCCAGGAATGCTGGTGCTACAGCGTGACCATCGACCCTGCCGTGCTCAAGGCCCTGCCCGCCGAACTACGCGACAAAGCCTGCCTGTGCCCGCGCTGCGCCGCCGTCGAACAACAACTTGACTCCCCCGCTTCCCACTGACCGTCTGTCATGCGCCTCGACCGTTTCCTCGCCAACCTGCCCAGCCACAACCGCCAGCAAGTCCGGCTCATGCTCGCGCAACGCCGTGTGCGGGTGGATGGCCAGGTTGTCAGCGACCCACTGGCCGAAGTGCGCGAATTCAGCCGCGTGGAGCTGGACGACCAGCTGTTGCAGGCAGGCCGCCCGGCGCGCTACCTGATGTTGCACAAGCCCGCAGGCTGCGTCAGCGCCACCCAGGACCCGCAACACCGCACCGTGCTCGACCTGCTGCCAGCCGCGTTGCGTGAGGACCTGCACATTGCCGGGCGGCTGGACTTCAACACCACCGGCCTGATGATCCTGACCAACGATGGCCAATGGTCACGGCGGCTTACCCAGCCCGCGACCAAGCTGCCGAAGCATTATCTGGTGGAAACCGAGGACGAGATTGGCGAGCACTATGTGGCCAGGTTCCTCGAAGGTTTCTACTTCGCCTTCGAAGACCTCACCACCCTGCCCGCCCAGCTGGACATCCTCGGGCCGCGCCAGGCGCGGCTGGCGATCGTCGAAGGGCGCTATCACCAGGTGAAGCGCATGTTCGGCCATTTCGACAACAAGGTGGTGGGGTTGCATCGGGAGAGCATGGGGGCGATCCGGCTGGACCCGGGGTTGCCACCGGGGGCGTTCCGTGAGCTGACGGCGGATGAAATAGCGACAGTCTAGATTGGCTGTTCCGACGCCTTCGCGGGTGAACCCGCTCCCACAGGTGCTCCATTGCCCTTGCAAGCGGCACGGTGCCTGTGGGAGCGGGTTTACCCGCGAAGAGTCCGGAACAGACATTTCGGGGTTGTCATACGACCGCTCAGCGACAAAAGTCACATTTTCCCCCGAACGGCACTTGCGGGATAACCGACCCACTGCTTGAATCCAAATCGTCAGTCCGCATGTGACTAACAAGTCACACTTGCGGTCGAAGACACTTTTTGCCGGCCACCCGGGGCCTCGATGCCTTGGGGCACGGCAAATTGCCTGCCAAAAACAATACCGTCGACGCAAGTGCCAAGGATCGACACAGGGCCCCCGGTTTCTCTTCAGGCAAATGCCTACCTGTCATAAAGAACGTGCACCCTAGGTGACGCGAATACCCTTTTTGCGCCAGGAGTCGATGACATGAGGCCAGAAATCGCTGTACTTGATATCCAAGGTCAGTATCGGGTTTACACGGAGTTCTATCGCGCGGATGCGGCCGAGAATACGATCATCCTGATCAACGGCTCGCTGGCCACCACGGCCTCGTTCGCCCAGACGGTACGTAACCTGCACCCGCAATTCAACGTGGTGCTGTTCGACCAGCCATACGCCGGCAAATCCAAGCCGCACAATCGCCAGGAACGCTTTATCAGCAAGGAGACCGAAGCGCATATTCTCCTGGAGCTGATCGAGCACTTCCAGGCAGACCACGTGATGTCGTTCTCGTGGGGTGGCGCAAGTACGCTGCTGGCGCTGGCGCACCAGCCTCGTGGCTTGAAGAAGGCAGTGGTGAGTTCTTTCTCGCCGGTAATCAACGAACCGATGCGCGACTACCTGGACCGCGGTTGCCAGTACCTGGCCGCCTGCGACCGTTATCAGGTCGGCAACCTGGTCAACGACACCATCGGCAAGCACCTGCCGTCACTGTTCAAGCGTTTCAACTACCGCCACGTCAGCAGCCTGGACAGCCACGAGTACGCGCAGATGCACTTCCACATCAACGAGGTGCTGCAACATGACTTGGAGCGGGCGCTGAATGGCGCACGCAATATCGACATCCCGGTGCTGTTCATCAACGGCGACCGCGACGAGTACACCACGGCCGAGGATGCGCGGCAGTTCAGCAAGCATGTGGGCCGCAGCCACTTCAGCGTGATCCGCGATGCAGGCCACTTCCTTGACATGGAGAACAAGACCGCTTGCGAGGACACCCGCAGCGTCATGCTGGGGTTCCTGAAGCCAACCGTGCGTGAGCCTCGTCAACGTTACCAGCACGTACAACAGGGGCAGCATGCATTGGCCATCTGAGCAGCTCGGCGTCCTGTGGCTGAACCCCGCAAGTCATTGGGCGCCGACAAGCTTTTTTATAACTTGGGCTTCTAATTCGTTGAAGGTTCTGGTAAAAAGTGCTGCGCAAACGCGGGTATAGTTTAGTGGCAAAACGAAAGCTTCCCAAGCTTTAGTTGAGGGTTCGATTCCCTCTACCCGCTCCACATCGCATTCCCGCATGGCGTTCCCGCAACGTCATCGCTGTCAAAAGGAGCCCAGGCTCCTTTTTTCGTTTCCCCCCTTCCCTTTGACCTGCCCCATGGCCATTTGCCTGCCGATCCGCTTCAATGCCTGCATGGATTCGTGAAGCATTTCGAAAGGACGACGCATGTTTCTCTCCCGCTGGCTACCGGGCCTTGCCAACCTGCTGCATTACCGCCGCGAGTGGTTCCACGCCGACTTGCAGGCCGGCCTTTCGGTGGCGGCGATCCAGATCCCCATTGCCATCGCCTACGCGCAGATCGTCGGCCTGCCGCCGCAGTACGGCCTGTACGCCTGTGTGCTGCCAATGATGATCTACGCCCTGATCGGCAGCTCGCGCCAGCTGATGGTCGGCCCAGACGCCGCCACCTGCGCGATGATCGCCGGCGCCGTGGCGCCGTTGGCCCTGGGCGAGCCGCACCGGATTGCCGAACTGTCGGTGATCGTCACCTTGCTGGTCGGGGTGATGCTGATCGCGGCCGGTGTGGCCCGGGCCGGGTTCATCGCCAGCTTCTTCTCGCGGCCGATCCTGATCGGCTATCTCAACGGTATCGGCCTGAGCCTGATCGCCGGGCAGTTGTCCAAGGTAGTGGGGTTCAAGATCGAGGGTGACGGCTTCATCCTCAGCCTGATCAACTTCTTCCAGCGCCTGGGCGAAATCCACTGGGTGACGCTGCTCATCGGCCTCGCCGCACTGGGCCTGCTGATCTGGCTGCCACGGCGCTACCCGCGTCTGCCTGCGGCACTAATGGTAGTGGTGCTGTTCATGCTGCTGGTCGGTCTGTTCGGCCTCGACCGCTTCGGCGTCGCCATTCTCGGTCCGGTACCTGCCGGTATCCCGCAGCTGGCCTGGCCACACAGTAACCTGGCAGAAATGAAAAGCCTGCTGCGCGACGCCCTGGGTATCGCCACCGTCAGCTTCTGCAGCGCCATGCTTACCGCACGCAGCTTTGCCGCCCGACACGGCTATGCGATCAACGCCAACCACGAGTTCGTCGCCCTGGGCGTAAGCAACCTGGCTGCCGGCGTTTCCCAGGGCTTTGCCATCAGCGGCGCAGATTCGCGCACTGCGGTCAACGACATGGTCGGTGGCAAGAGCCAGCTGGTAGGCATCATCGCCGCGCTGGTCATCGCTCTGATCCTGCTGTTCTTCACCGCGCCGATGGCGTGGATCCCGCAGGCCGCGCTGGGCGCCGTGCTGTTGATGGCCGGCTGGGGGCTGATCGACATCAAGTCGCTGGGGCACATTCGCCGCCTGAGCCGCTTCGAGTTCTGGCTGTGCCTGCTGACCACGGTCGGCGTGCTGAGCCTGGGCGTGCTGCCCGGCATCGTGTTTGCCGTGACCCTGGCGATCCTGCGCCTGCTGTACAGCATCTATCAGCCCACCGACGCGGTGCTGGGCTGGCTACCGGGCACCGAAGGCCAGGTGGACATTCGCAAACACAAGGATGCCCGCACCGTGCCAGGCCTGGTGGTGTACCGCTTCGACGACGCGATCCTGTTCTTCAACGCCGACTACTTCAAGATGCGCCTGCTCGAAGCCGTGCAGAGCCAGGATCAACCCAAGGCGGTGCTGTTCGATGCCGAAGCGGTAACCAGCATCGACGTCAGCGGCATCGCCGCCCTGCGCGAAGTGCGCGACACCCTGGCGGCCCAGGGTATCTACTTCGCCATCTCCCGCGCCCGCGGCACCTTTCTGCGCATGCTGGTGCGCTCGGGGATGGCCCGGGAGATGGAAGACAGACTGCTGTTCGGCTCGGTACGGGCGGGCATCCGTGCGTATCGGGTGTGGCGTAACAGGAGTCGCAGCGCGCAGGTGGCTGGAGAAGGTTGAAGAGGTGCATTGTTGCCGCTGGCCCTATCGCCGGCAAGCCAGCTCCCACAGATATTGCACTGCTATAAGACCTGCGGTGAACCTGTGGGAGCTGGCTTGCCGGCGATAGGGCCAGTACAGGCTTCACAAGGCAGGCGCCTGGATACAACCCTCGCACACCTTGCATGACATGCTAAAGTCGCCCCGTTCCCGCTCCACCCAACGGATCCCAGCATGCCCGCACTAGACGCCACCCTCACCCCTTGGCCAGAACTCGCCGCCTGCCACCCTTGCGACGCACTGCTGCTGGGCAACGGCGCCAGCCGCGCGCTGTGGAAGCCGTTCGGCTACTTCTCGCTGTTCGAGCAAGCGCAACGTGCCGGCCGCAAGAAAGGCCTGGCCGTCAGCGACCAGGCACTGTTCAAGTCGCTGGGTACGGAGCTGTTCGAGCCGGTGCTCAGCGCCCTCAACACCACCGTGCGCACCAACGCCGCGCTGGCCATCAACTCCACCGCGCCGCTGAACCGCTACTACTCGATCAAGGAAGCGCTGATACACGCCATACGCACGGTACACCTGCCGTGGCCTCTCATGCCGGCCGTCACCCTGGCAACCCTCAACCAGGCCCTGCGCGGCTACCGCAGCGTCTACACCAGCAACTACGACCTGCTGCTACCGTGGGCCGTGCAACACGCCCCGCACGGCTTCGCCGAACTGTTCGATGAGCAAGGTTTCTTCGACGTGCGCCGCACCAGTGCCGAAGGCACCCGGGTGCTGCACCTGCATGGCGGCCTGCACCTGCTCAAACTGCCCGACGGCACCACCCGCCAACGCAGCGCCGACAGCGCCGAACTGCTCGATGGTTTTGCCGTGAACATCCCGGGCGAAGTGCCGCTGTTCGTCAACGAGGACCGCAGCGACGAGAAACTGCGCGCCATCCGCAACTCGGATTACCTGAGCTGGTGCCTGGGGCAGCTGGCGCGGGAAAGCCAGGGGCTATGCCTGTTCGGGCAGCACCTGGACAGCAGTGATCAGCACCTGCTCGAAGCCATCCGACAGGCCCGGCCGAAGCATCTGTCGATTGCCATCAGGCCGTTGAGCGAGGCATCGGTGATCAACCAGAAGCAGCATTTTGTCGACAGGTTCGGGGATATGCCGGGGACGGTACTGCACTTCTTTGATGCCAGTACGCATCCGTTGGGGCAAGCAGCGTTGGCTATTGAGGTGCCAGCTCGCACCTGACCGAATAACGCGGTCCGCTGTAGGAGCGCCCTTTCGCGACACAAGGCCGATCCTACAAGAGCCAGCCCGTTGAACCAACCGTATGCATCAAGGCGCCGACGCGGTTGTCACCTGCACGGCCGGGCCAACTGCAACCGGCTCGGGCATCGCTACATCGCCACCCAGCTGGCGGATTTGCCGAATCTGCTGGACCCTGTTCAGGTTTTCCCAGGCGACGGGATAGTGCCCCGGCGACAACTCGATCGCGCTGCGGAAGAACTGCTCAGCCACATCCAGCTTGCCCTCCACCAGGCAGACATAGCCAACATCATTGCTGGCCTCGGCACGCTTTTCGACCTGTTCGAAGGCAGACACCGCCTCCTCATAGCGCCCCATGCGAGCCAGCAGCAACCCATAGTTGCGCCAAAGCGGTTTGTAGGTGCCGTCGTAGCTCACACCACGTTTGTACCGGAGCTCGGCATCGGCCCATTGCCCGGCCATGTAGTAGGAATACCCAAGGCTGTTCTGCACCAACGCCGAACGTGGATCGATGAGCTCGGCCAGGCGGTAGTAGGTCTGCGCCTCGGCGAAGTTGTCGGCCAGGTCTGCAAGCACACCCAGCCCGTTGTAAGCCTTGAGCGGGGACTTGCTGTCGACCCTGAGCCCAGCCGCCCCTGTCTGGGTATTGGCCGGCTCCTTGACGAAGCGTTTCTGATCCACGGCAACTGCCTTCAACAGCATCACCTTGGCTTGCTCATGTTTACGCATGGACAGGTTCAGCAGGCCCATTTCGGTCAGCGCGTCAGGGTTTTCCGGCGCCTTGCTCAGTACCTCGGTGAAGGCCATCTCGGCAAGTTGGTTGTTGCCGCGTTCGCGGTGGATACGGCCAACCCAGACCAGGGCCTCATAACGTTCGGGCGCCAGTTCAAGGACGCGCAAGTACTGGTACAGCGCCTGGTCCAGATCACCGGCCTGGTAGGCCATTGCCGCCATCTGCATCGCCTGGTCGGGCGAGCTGCTCTGCGACTGCACCTGGTAGAGCACCGAATTGCCAGCGGAGTAGACAGAACGCACCCCATTCAGGTCTGGCCCCGTGCTCTGGCAACCCGAGAGCACGGCCATCATGGACAACAGCAAGCTGATCCTTTTCATGTCACGGACTCCCAAACGTTTTAAGTATCCCGATGATCACCGGGCCGATGGCTACCAGAAAAAAGCTTGGCCACAGACAGAAAATTAGTGGAAAGACCAGCTTTGTTCCGATCTTTGCGCCCATTTCCTCGGCGGCCTGCATGCGCCGGTCACGAAACTCCTCGGCATAGATGCGCAAGGTGGCCGCTACGCTGGTACCAAAGCGGATGCTCTGGGCCAACAGGCTGACCAGGCCCTGGATGTCTTCCAGGCCGGTGCGGTCCGCCAGTTGTCTGAGCGCTTCGGTACTGGAAATACCGGCGCGGATTTGCGCATTGACCAACGCCAGTTCCTCGGCCAGCTCGGCCTGGCTGACCGCCATTTCTTCGGCCACCCGCTCGATCGCCTGGGGCAACGCCAGGCCCGACTCCACGCAAACCACCATCAGGTCCAGGGCATCGGGGAAGGCTGCACGCAACCGACCTTGCCGAGCATTCTTTCGCTTGTCGACATAGATTGCCGGCAGAAGCCATCCGACGGCCGCTCCCATGGCCACCAATCCCATGCCCATCATCAGGGAAAGGTTCGGAACCAGTGGCAGTACCAACAGCGAGACGCCTACCAGCAGCAACGGCAACAGCAAACGCACCGCCCAATACACCTGTACCGCCGACGCCGAACCATAACCCGCGTGGGTCAACAGGGTTCGAGTAGCCGACACCTGCCCATCCGTAGACGGGGTAACGCGCCGACCAACCCGCTCCAGTAGCAGCTGAAGGTTTCCTGGCGCCTCCCGCCCGGCCGCAGCGCTGGAGTGATCACGCTTGATCAGTGCAAGACGACGCTGCAGTGGGCTCTGCAAACCCTGCACCAGTAACGTCACAGTGATAACCGCAATGACCGTGCTTACGCCGATCGCACCGACGATCAGCAAGCGTGCCAATGCCTCGTTGTCCGTCACCCCACTCAATAAACCGAGCAAATAGTCCATGACCGACGCCCCCATGCGAGAACTGCCTAAATCTGGATACGGATAATCTTACGAATCCAGAAAATCCCCACCAACATGGAGCCAAAAGCCCCCATGACCAACTTTTGCCCAGTAGGATCCTTGATCAGCATCGTCAGATAATTTGGGCTCGTGATAATGATCGCTGCCGCCAGCAGGAAGGGAATGGCCACCAGCACCCAAGCCGACATACGCCCTTCGGCCGACATTGTCTTGATCTTGCGCTGAAAGCGGAAACGCCCGCGTATCAAATTGCTCAAGCGCTCCAGTACCTCCGTCAGGTTGCCGCCAGTCTCACGGTGAATGAGGATCGAGGTGACCAGCATCATCACTGTCATGCTTGGCATCCGCTCCAGCAGGCCAAGCATGGCCCGGCGCACATCATTACCGTAGTTGATATCGGCGAAGGTCAGGCCAAACTCATGCGCCACCGGCCCCTTGTGTTCATCTGCCACCAGACGCAGGGTTTCATTAAAAGGGTGCCCGGCGCGCAATGCCCTGCACATAGCTTCCAGCGCATCCGGCAAGCCCTCTTCAAACTTGGCGAAACGCTTGCCACGGTCACGGGTAATTTTCAGCAGCGGCAGCCAGAACGCCACGAACGCTGCCGCCAGCGCCAACCACCAGTAAGGGAAAAACATCCAAGCCAGCATCCCGGCAGCAGCTGCCAGCGCCAACCCCAGCAGTAGTACCCGATAGGCCCGGTACTCATGCCCGGCCTGCTCGATCATTTGAGTCAGCGTCGCCATGAAGGGCAACTGCTCGAGCCGCGCCTCCAGCGGCGACAGGCGTGTCAGGTATTTCTGCCGCAGCACGGTCTGCATGTTCGGCAGATGACTTGCCCGCTCCAGGAGCACAAGTCGACTGCGGATACGCTTGCGTACCTTGCCTGCCTCGCCGAACACTGGCACTGCCAAGCCTTGGCTGAGGAGAAACACGGCAACGAACACCATGCCAAGAAACATCAGGATGAATTCACCGGGTATCTGGCTCATGGCTGACGAGCCTCCATCCATTCCGGCCTGAACATTGTCAGCGGCAACTCGATCCCGCGCTTGGCCAAAGAATCGCGAAACGCCGGGACCATGCCACTTGGTCGGAAGTCACCAAGCACCTGTCCCTGTTCGCCCACACCATTGCGGACAAAAGAGAAGATCTCGGTCATGGTGATGATTTCACCCTCCATGCCGTTGATCTCCTGCACGCTTACCAACCGTCGCTTGCCGTCTTCCTGCCGCTCCAACTGGATCACCACATCGATGGCCGATGCGATCTGCTGACGCATGGCCTTGATCGGGAACGTAGCGCCAGACATCAAGACCATGTTCTCGACCCGGCCCAACGCATCGCGCGCGGTATTGGCGTGGATCGTGGTCAGTGAGCCATCGTGACCAGTGTTCATCGCCGTCAGCATGTCCAGCGCCTCGGCACCACGCACCTCGCCGATCACGATACGGTCGGGGCGCATCCGCAGGCTGTTGCGCACCAGCTCACGCTGGCCAACCTCCCCGCGTCCCTCGATATTCGCCGGTCGCGTTTCCAGGCGCACCACATGCGGCTGCTGCAGTTGCAGCTCGGCCGAGTCCTCAATGGTGACGATGCGCTCGTTATGGGGAATGAAACTGGACAGCACATTGAGCATGGTGGTCTTGCCGCAGCCGGTGCCGCCGGAGATCAGCACGTTCAGCCGGCCCCGCACGATCGCCTTGAGCAGCAAGGCGATGGCCGGTGTCAGCGCGCCCGCCTGGATCAGGCTGTCGGTATTGAGCAGGTCCACCGCAAAGCGGCGTATCGAGATACTTGGCCCGTCGATGGCAAGCGGCGGGATGATCGCATTGACCCGTGAACCATCCTTGAGCCGCGCATCTACCAACGGCGAAGACTCGTCGATACGCCGGCCGAGGCTGGAGACGATGCGGTCGATGATGTTCAGCAGGTGCTGATCATCGCGAAAACGCACATCGGTGCGCTGCAACTTGCCGAACCGTTCGACGTACACCGAGTCATGCCCGTTGACCAGGATATCGGACACCGTGTGGTCGGCCAGCAGTGGCTCCAGCGGGCCAAGGCCAAGCACTTCGTCGGTGATCTGCTTGATGATCAACTGGCGGCTGGCAGAGCTTACCGGCGCCGAATGCTCGTCGAGCAGACGCTGGCAGATATCGCGGATCTGCCGCACGGCCTCGGCCTGTTCGAGCGAGTCGAGCAAGGACAGGTCCATGACCTTGAGCAGTTGCTGATAGGTTTTTTCCCGCCACTCGGCTTCCACCGAGGTGACCTGGCTTTTCGTTTCAAACAGAATATCGGGCGCTGAATGCTCCCACGCCATCAACGCCTCTGCCGGGTCCTTCGCGCCTGCACCCTGCTTCGACGGCGTCGATGCCTCGGCGGTGACTGCCTGTTTGCGCAAACGGTTACGAAAATCGCTAAGCATGGTTCACCCCCGAAAAACACGCTTGAAGGCGCGTTTGAACAGTCCCGTGTCAGTGTCCACCTGCTTGCCAACCAACTCCTCGGCCAGCCCACGCAGCGCCTGGGTGATCGCGGAGCGAGGTGCTTGCAGGCCTAATGGCACGCCCGTGTTCTGGCTCTGGTTGATGACGCTGAAGTCATTCGGCAGTTTCACGATATTGGTGCAGCGCAATGCCTCGCCGATGTCCTTGAGGCTGACCGGCGCCGCCTTGTCGTAGCGGTTGACCACCACCTCCAGCTGATTGCCGCGTACGCCCAGGTCATCGCGCAGAATGCGCGCCAGGGAACTGGCGTCGCGCAGGTGGTTGACGCTCTGCTGCACCACGACGTACACCCGGTCGGCCTGCTCCAGCACCGAAGCGGTGATATGGTCGATCTGCCGCGGCAAGTCCGCCACTACCCAGTCATAGTTGGCCCGCGCCAGCTGCAGCAGCGCATCGAGCTGTTCGGCCTGGACATCCTGCGGCAGGCACAGCTCATTGGCGCGGCTGCCAAGCACATGCAAGGACGGGCTGAAATGGCTGCAGAAGCCGCGCAGTGCAACACCATCCATTTCTTTTATCTGCTGCAACACGTCCAGTTGGCTGTGCGACTGCGCCACATCCAGATGATGCGACACGCTGCCAAACTGCAGGTCCAGATCAAGCAGCAGCGCGTTGCCCTTGAGGCTGAGCTGATGCGCCAGGTTGCAGGCCAGCACCGTGCCGCCGGAGCCACCCTTGGCATTCATCACCGCGATCAGTTTGCCTGTTGCTGTGCTGTTGGTCTGGGTTTCCATGACCATACGGTTCAAGGCTGCGATAAGCTCCGTGGCAACGATAGGCTCTGGCAGAAAATCGCGCGCACCAGCCTGCATTGCCAGGCGCATGCCTTCCCGATCATCCAGCAGGCCACACACCAACAGTGGCGGGCGCTCATGGGCCGGGCGTTGCAACAGGGCTGCCAGTTCCTCACGCCACAGCTGGCCAACGCGCAGCAGCAGGAAATCGGGCATCCGGTCCAGCCCGTACAGAGGGTCGCAATGCCCATTGCTGACCTGGCGAACATTCACCTCCAGACCGGCGATGCGCTGACAGATTTCTTGCAGCTGGCGCAAGGCCAAGGCGTCGGAGCTGCTGATCAACAGACGCATCCCGGGTTTGATGGAGGTAGCGGATACGGAAGATTCCCTAAGATTCAGCATGGCGTGATCTCCGGTACGACATCCGCCTCGGTATGACGCCCGAGGCTCTCGCGAGGTAAGGTCGCCTTGAATACTGGCAAGGTAATGGGCACGCCAAACCCTGGAATAAACAGGCTGAATTGAAAGTTCTGCAGCGTCAGTTGCACATAACGGACAGCGGCAAACCCGGTGGCACTTACCAGGTCACCGGGGTTGGCTACCGGCGCACCGTTCTTGTCCAGGTAACGCAGGGTCAGGTCCGAGGTGTCCAGGTCGGCCAGCAAGCTGCTGGCACCACTGTCGCCCGCACTGTTGAATATTGCCCGGCGCAGCACCACCGGATCGCTGATATTGCACACCGCCGCCAAACGTGCACCACGCCGCACGGACTCATTCAGCACATTCACGGTGTAGTACAGCCGGCCTATTTCCAGCACCCCGAACAGCAGCGTGAACATCAACGCACTGACGATGGCGAACTCCACCACGTAAACGCCCTGCATGCCTCTGCGCTTCATCACAGTGCCCTCATCACGGTGGTGGCGACCAACGGGAAGTTCAGTGCCGTGCCGTTGCCGATAAATGCCGGAATACCGCTGGCTATCAGCGGGGAAAAGACCGCGCTGATGGTCACCTGCACGTGGTCGTTGGTACCCGCCACCTCGGCCACCTGCACGGTAGTGTTGGCGGGCATCCCGGTCAGGCTGCAGGGCGGCGTGGAGGGTGCACCGTACACCGCCACGTACTTGGTCATGCACTCGAGGTCGGCGCTCACTTCGACCTTGCCCAGGGTCGAGTTCCAGGCCTGGCTGGCGACAAAGCGTGCGGCATCCCGGCTGCCCTGCAGCAAGCTGTTGTACTGGTAAAGCATGCGGCCAAATTCGCCGAAGGCCAGTAAGGTCAGGAGCAACAGTGGCAGAGTGATGGTGAACTCGACGATTGCCACCCCTTGCTGACGCTGCGCACGCTTGAGCCGATAAAGTTCCATGACACGCTCCTAGGAGTCGGTGCTCGGTGTGCCACTGCCACTGATAAAGGTTTTGTACAGCTGGATGATCTGCGGGCCGGAATCGTCTTGCGGTGTAGGTCCTGGCACGCCGTCACCCTCGCATTGCTTGACGAACTGGCCGAAGATCTGCGAATCCCCGCCCGAGTTGTCCGCTGGCTGCACTACGTAGAAGCAACCAAAACCGATGGCCGGAATCGACGATGCCCCCGAGTTCTTGCCCGAACAGTCGCCCACCACGATCTTCAGCATCCGCCGCTCAAAAACCCCATTCGACTGGCACCCCGCCCCTCCACCTCCGACACATGCAGCAGTCTGTGCGGCATAGTCGTTGTAGTCGAACAGCGGCGTACCGCCAGCAGACAGGTTGCCATTACTCGAAGTGACGACTTGGCCCTGGTGCTCCACCTGGTGAGGCGTGGTTTTGTCGTTGTACTTCATTTCCGGGTTGCTGTAGTTCGTCACCAGGTCGGGCGGATAGTCCGAACTACTAAGTGACCCGGAGTACTGACCGAAGCGCGTGTTCAAGCCTTTGACCGATGGGCCAACCGTGTTGCCAGGCTTGGTGGCGACATTGTCACCGACATTGCGGCATACCGAACCGCCTCCGGCCATCAGGTCGCCAATGGTCTTGCCGCCAGAGCCAAAATCGAGCAACTGGAAGTTACCCGGACCAATCGGGTCGCTGTTCTTGGAAGCTGATTTCAAGACCTCCAGGTCACCAAAGCGATACCCCCAGAACATGCCGGCATCGGGGTTGTATTGAGCCGGGTTGCCACACACCAGCAGCGGCGCCAGATCACATGGGCTGGTCGGGCTCGGTCCGGCGGTGGCAATCGCCGTGACTTGCTTGGCTCCCACGGCACCGTCACCGAATGACTGGGCGAAACTCCAGAAAAAACCCGCCAGTGAATAATTCGCTACCGAGACCCGCACATAGGTGGCATTGGCCGGCCCTGGGAAGGAGAAAGGCCCATAGACGTTGTCTGCCAGTTCCACCATCGCAAACCCGCCAGGGTTGCCGCCGATTGCCGTTGCCAGTTCCTGGTTGCCCAAAGCACTGGCATTTTTTTGCAGGGTAGAGAGCGCGGCATCACGTGCGGTAGTGGCAGCATTGCCAGCGCCCATCACCTGGCTCAGGGTTTTTGCGCCACTAAGGGCGGCGGCGTCCACGGCATTCTGCAGTCGGGTCTTGTTCAGCAACATGTGACCGCCATCGAGCACCAACGCGGCCATCATCAGTATCGCCAACAGGGCAATCACGATGATGATAGTTACTGCGCCCCGCTGTTGGCCTGGCGGCGCGGTGAACACCCGTTGAGCTCGAGGAGTCATGATCACGCCCTCAATCAGCGAGTTGAATCAGTGACTTGGATCTGAATCGGCTGACCGACCTGCTGCGCGTCGCCAGTCACCCCCCTATAACCATTGATCACCTTCTCCAGCAACGGCCCATCGGCGCCAGCAGCAGGCAGTTCAGTACCTGGGTTGGCAGCCACCTGCTTGTCGGCAATCTGCTGGTAGGTAGTCTGGTAGACGCTGTACCCCAGCGGACCAACGCGCCCTTCGTCGTACGACATGCAACCGGACAAACCCGACAGCAGCGCGCAACACACGATCATGCTTCTCATGCTGGTTCTCTCCG